>Ga0209181_10000538_pt1 | contig 70459 bp, 64 predicted proteins | sample MAT05_FD_187208 | JGI IMG/M metagenome (GOLD analysis project Ga0209181, IMG submission 187208) | Freshwater microbial communities from Lake Fryxell liftoff mats and glacier meltwater in Antarctica - MAT-05 (SPAdes) (version 2) | ecosystem: Environmental > Aquatic > Freshwater > Ice > Liftoff... | reverse complement strand
GAGCTACGGCGCCAGGCCGTGTCAGGGCTTCTTGCCGCGACGCTGCTGGAACGAGTACGGCCGGTGGGTCGGGCCCTTCTTGTCGGCGTCGCCCTCCTCGTCGAGCGGCGCGCCCAGCGGCTCCTCGCTGCCCTCGCGAAAGCGGATCGCGGTGAGTGGGTTCTCCCCGCCGAGCACCTGGGTCGGCTTGTCGAGCAGCGCGTCGAGGCCCTCGAGCTTGTCGATGTCCTCGAGGATGTCGTCGATCGTGGCGTAGCGCTCGGTGCGCGAGTCGCGGGTCATGCGGTCGAAGATGTCGTCGATGCCGACCGGCAGGGCGCTGTTGATCTGCGACGGCATCGCCGAGCGCCGGCCCGGCAGCTTCCGCGCCAGGAGCTCGTAGAAGATGATGCCGAGCGCATAGATGTCGGTCTGGGCGCCGGCCCCCATCGGGTCGGCGTACAGCTCGGGCGCCATGTACGCCACGTTGCCCATGCCGACGTAGACTTGGCGGATCACGGCGTGGTCGCGCTCGACGACCCGCGAGAAGCCGAAGTCGGTGACCTTGACGTTGCCGTAGCCGTCGATGAGCAGCTGCTCGGGCTTGAGGCCGCGGTGAAAGACCCGCTGGGCGTGGGCGGCCCGCAGCGCATGCAGGGTCTGCAAGAGGTACTTGAAGACCAGATCGACCGGGATGTCCTCGGCGTCGACGATGAGGCGGCGCGCCGAGCCGTTGGGCGCCAGCTCGCTCACGACGTAGGGATGCTCGCGCTCGAGGTTGACGTCGTGGATCGGCAGGATGTTGGGGTGCGCGAGGTTGGCGGCGGCCCGCACCACGTCGCTGAACCGGCGCACGATCTCGTGGCGCTGTTCCTCGCTGAAGAAGGCGAACAGGTCGCGCACTTCTTTGAGCGCGACCTCGCGATTGAGCAGCACCTGGCGCGCGCGATAGACCGTGCCGATGCCACCCGAGCCCAGCGACGCCAGCTTCTCGTAGCGGCTGTCGAGCTCGGCGGACGAGCCCTGGATCTCGCCGCCGACCGCCACCGACTGGCGGCCGCCCGACGAGGTGACCTTGGCCGAGATCTCGTCTTTGCGGGGCGCCGGCACCGGGCCCGAGTTGCCGGGGCGCGCCGTCGACGCGACCACGCCGGAGTTGGTGGTCATGCCGGGCGCGGCCGGACCCAGGAGCCCGGCCTGGGTGCGGGTCTGGCGCAGCTTCTTGAAGTGGGCGACCGCGCGGTCGGTGAAGTCGGTGAGGCTGCCGCCGTTGACGACGTCCTCGCCGTCGGGCGTGACCTCGAGCGAGTCGCCGTTGCGATCCTGACGCAGGTAGCCCGACTTCTCGAGGAAGCTCACGTACTCCCCGAACGGGATCGAGACCGCGCCCTCGCAGACCCGACGGATGTCCTCGAAGCGGTTCTGACGTCCGTAGCGCGCCTCCGCCATCACGTTGGCGAGGATGAAGCGAGCTTCCTCGCTCAGCACTTCTTTGGTGACCTTGGCGCGGCCTTCCATCGCGGGCGATTGTAGGCAGCGCGCGCGCGACCGGTCAATCGACGCGGGGAGGTCCCTCGGCGAGCAAGCGCGCCACCAGCGGCGCATCGGCGGGCAGGATCGCGTAGCCGGGCAGCTGGTCGGGCGTACACCACGCCAGCTCGGCTACCTCGACCGCGCGCACCAGCTCGCCGGGCAGCGCGCGGCAGCCGTAGACGATCATCAGCAGATCGAACTCGGGATACCGGTGGTGCAGCACGTCCCACACCGCGCCGACCGCGACCTGGGCGCCTAGCTCTTCGTGCAGCTCGCGCCGCAAGCCGTCGGTGGGCGACTCGCCGGCCTCGAGCTTGCCGCCGGGAAACTCCCACTGTCCGCCCATCGGCTGGTCGTCGCGACGCCGCGTGATGAGGACTCTCCCGGCGCCGTCTACGACGAGCCCGGCCACCACCAGCTTGCGTGAACGAAGCGTCATTCTCGTCGACAATAGGCCGGGGCGCTGCCTTGCGAAAGCCAGTACCGGCCCGTAGAGTGCGTCCAGCCATGAGATTGTACGCGGGCAAGATCGACACGATCGCATCCGAGGTCATCAGCAAGCTGACGGCGGACGGCGACCTCGAGACCTCCAATCACCGGGAGGCCGAGCTCGATGTCGCGTCGGTCCTGAAGGAGTACCTCCGGGTCGACCGGGAGCTCACCGAGCGCGCCAAGGACATCCTCGAGATCCGGGGCCTGCCGGTGCAGCACCTCCATCGCACCAAGAAGCAGCTCGCCGACCAAAAGGACTTCGGCCTCGCCGAGGAGGCGGTCACCTGGATCGTCAATCAGCTGGTCGAGACCTTCATGCAGTCAAAGAATATCGACGAGGTCTACACCGAGGACACCGTCCTTCGGAAGAAGCTCAAAGAGATCGTGAAGAAGCACATGCAGGTCGAGGACGAGCTCGATCAGGAAGTGCGCACGCGGCTCAAGAACCTGCAAGAAGGCACCTCGGCCTGGGACCTCGAGTACGAGCGCATCCTCGGCCAGGTCAAGCAGAAGCACGGCCTCAAGGAATAGCGCGTTTTTTCGGGGGAGCCGGTGCGTGACGCGCGGTCTCCGCGGGGTTGATCGGGCGGGTTCCGGGTGCGGGTGTTGGAAGGGCGGTCCAGCCGGGGTGGCGGTCCAGCGGGTTCCGGGTGCGGGTGTTGGAAGCGCGGCTCAGATCTCGACCTGCAAGCCGAGCTCGACGACGCGGTTGGGCGGCAAGTTGAAGAACGCGGTGGGCGGGCGAGCGTTGCGGCCCAAGAACGCGAAGAGCAGCTTGCGCCAACGCGCCATGGGCGAGCGCCCGGTGACGAGCAGCGTCTGGCGACCGAGGTAGTAGGTCGTGGTCATCGGCACCGCCGTGATGAGCTTGCGCGCGGCGCACCGCGCGATGAGGGCCGGCACGTCGGCCTCCTGCATGAAGCCGACCCGCGCCACGACCCGTGACAGGCCCTGACCCAAGGCCTGCACCTCGAGCGAGCGCGCGGTCGCCACCACCGGCACCGCCTCGATGATCACCGAGAACAGCACGACCTCCTTGTGCAGCACCCGGTTGTGCTTCACGTGGTGCAGGACGACGTTGGGGATGCCGTCGGCGTTCGACGACATGAACACCGCGGTGCCATCGACGCGCGGCATGCTGGTGTGCTCGAGGTCGGCCAGGAACAGGTCGGTCGGGATGTTGCCGCCGTCGATGATCTTGGCCAGCTCGACCCGGCCCCGCCACCAGGTGGTCATGACGACGAAGACCGCGACGCCGACCGTGAGCGGGAACCAGCCACCGTCGAGGAACTTGGCCGCACACGCCGACAGGAACGCGAGGTCGAAGGTCAGAAACAGCGCGAGCAGCGCGCCGGCCTTGCGCCGCGTCCAGCCCCAGCGCTCCACGCAGACCCGGTAGAACAGGAGCGAGGTGATGGCCATCGTCCCGGTGACCGCGATGCCATACGCCGCGGCCAGCGCGGTGCTGGTCTGGAACTGCAGCACCAGCGCGATGCAGCCGATCATCATCAGGTAGTTCATCTCGGGCACGTAGATCTGGTTCTGGTTCTCGGCCGAGGTGTGCACGACGGTGAGCCGGGGCCAGAAGCCGAGCTGCATGGCCTGGCGGGTCAGCGAGAACACGCCGGAGATGAGGGCCTGCGACGCGATGACCGCGGCCATCGTGGCCAGCACCAGCATCGGGAGGAGCAGCGGACCGTCGATCATCCCGTAAAACGGGTTCCTCACGGTGCCGACCTCGCGGTGCAAAAACAGCGCGCCCTGGCCCATGTAGTTGAGCAGCAGGCCCGGCAGCGCGATCGTGAACCAGGCCAGGCGGATCGGAACCCGGCCGAAGTGGCCCATGTCGGCGTAGAGCGCCTCGCCACCGGTGACGACCAGGAACACCGAGCCCAAGAGCAGGAAGCCGTGCGCGCCGTGGCTGGCGAAGAACGCGACCGCGTGGCGCGGATCGACCGCGTACAGGACCTGCGGCTCGACGGCGACCCAGCGCGCGCCGATGATGCCGATCGACACGAACCACAGCAGCATGATCCAGCCGAACACCCCGCCGATCCGGCCGGTGCCGTAGCGCTGGACCATGAACAGCCCGACCAGGATCGCCACCGAGATCGGGACGACGAGGTGCGAGAGCTGGGCGTTCTGCTCGGACAGGCCCTCCATGGCGCCCAGCACCGACACCGCCGGCGTGATGATGCCGTCGCCAAACAGCAGCCCGGCGCCGAACAGCGCGAGCAGGATCGTCAGGGACAGCTTGGTGCGGCTGGTGCGCTGGCCCTCGACCAGCGCGCCGAGCGCCAGGATGCCGCCCTCGCCCTTGTTGTCGGCGCGCAGGACGAACCACAGGTACTTCACGACGACGACACCGATGAGCGCCCAGAAGACCAGCGACATGACGCCGAGGACCGCGACCGGCGTGGGCTCGACGGCGTGCGGCGAGTGGGGCCAGGCCAGGCACTCCTTCACCGCGTACAGGGGCGAGGTGCCGATGTCGCCGTAGACGACGCCGAGGGCGCCCAGGGAGGTCAGCGCGAGCGCACGGGCGCCGGGCCTGGCTGCGTGGTGACCGGCGATGGGAACCGAGGGCTGCGAGTCGGAAGCGGTGGCGGTTGGGTCCATGGGCTCGCCCGCGGCGAGGGCGTGTCTTTAGCGCCGCTCCGCATCAAGACGGCATCAAGATTCGGACTGACGCCTCTTCAGCGATCCCACAGAGCCCCCAGGACTCCCGCTAGCACCAGGATCGCGGCGATCGCGGCCTCGGCGCCAAAGTCCTCGCCGACCGCGAAGGCGACCGCCAGGCGGACGCCGCCCAGGACGATAGCCAGCGCGTAGATGATGCCAACGTCGGGGTCGCCGCTGGCGGCCCGGGCCTCCGAGCTGGCGTGCGCCTTCCGGTATGGATGAGCCTGCATGCCTACGATCTAGCGCCGGGCCGGTCAGCGCCGTATCAAGACCGGCTCCGCGGCCGTCAAGAAGGCGTCAAGGCGGCGATGACCTCGCCCACCACCATGGCGGCCAGGCGCTCGAGCTGCTCGTGACCCTCGGCGGCGGTCGCGGCCGCGGGGTCGCCGGTGTAGGCGCGGTCGAGGCCCATCGCGGCGAAGGTGGCGATCCCGGCGCCGAGCTGCTCGGACAGGCTCACCGAGAGGGCTGGCAAGCCGGCGCGGGCGGCCTGGTCGACCAGGCTGGGCTCGGCGGCCAGCACGATCGAGGTCTCGTAGCGACCGGCGTGACAGGCCCCGGACTTGAATTCGGCAGATAATGTGCGGGCCCAGCGCCGGGTCAGCGGACAGGCCACCGTGATGCGGGGCTCGCCGGCCGCCGCGGCGCGCACCGCCTGGTCGTGGGCCGGCTCGAGGTGGTTGTTGACCAGGCACACCTGCGCGAAGCCCTGGGCCAAGAGCCCACCGGCGACCGCGGCCAAGAAGCTGGTGAGCACCGGGGCCGGCACGCTGACCGCGCCCGCGAAGCCGGCGGCGCAGTCGGTGACGCCGTAGGGCACCGCCGGCGCGATCCGCGCGACCAGGCCGGCGTCGGCCAGCTGGGCCACCGCGCGGACGCAGGCCGCGACCGAGATCGTGACGTCGGTGCCCAGGCCGAGGTGCGGGCCGTGGGGCTCGGTCGAGCCCACCGGCACCAGCGCGACCACCGGACCGGCGCCCAGGAGCGCTGCCAGCTCGACGGTGGTGAGCGCGGCCAGGTGGATCGAGGCCGGCATCAGCGGGTCACCAGCTGCGCGGCCAGCGCGCGCTTGTCGACCTTGCCGCGGTCGTTGCGTGGCAGCTCGTCGACGAACACGACCCAGCGCGGGTACTTATGCTTGGAGAGCCGGGTCCGCACGTGCGCTTGCAGCTCGGTGGCGAGGGCGGCGCGGCTGGCGTCGTCGGCGAGGCGGCCCCGGGCCTCGGGCCGCACTACCACGACCGCGAGCGGCTTGACCAGGCCGCCGTCGTCGCCGGCGATCACGGCCACCGCGCTGACCGCGGCGTGCTGGCCCAAGCAGTCCTCGACCTCGAGCGGCGCGACGAAGATGCCGCCGACCTTGAGCAGATCGTCGGCGCGCCCGGCGAAGTACAGGTAGCCCTCGGCGTCGACGCGGAACAGATCGCCGGTCCGGCACCAGTGGCCGTGGAAGGTCTTCCAGCTCTTGTCGCGATCCTCGAAGTAGCCGAGCGCGACGCTGTCGCCCTTGACCCACAGGACGCCGATGTCGCCGACCGGCACCTCGGGCTCGCCAGCCGCCAGCGCGTCCTCGGGGAGGATCGCGAGCTGGTAGCCGGTGACCACCCGCCCCAGCGAGCCCAGCCGCACGTCGCCGGGGCGGTTCGAGCAGTAGATGTGGAACAGCTCGGCCGAGCCGATGCCGTCGTAGATCGCGCCGCCGAAGCGGGCCAGGAAGCGATCGTAAAGCGGCGCCGGCAGCGCCTCGCCGGCCGACAGGTGGAACCGCACGCTCGACAGATCGAGGCCGGGCCGGCCGGCGGCGCGCAGCTCGTCGTCGTGATCGAGCAGCTTGCCGAGCATGGTCGGCACGTTGGTCACGATGGTCGGCCGGTAGCGCGCGATCGCGGCGGCCAGGCGCTCGGGGGTGGGCCGCTCGGAGAACAGCGCGACCGTGGCGCCGACCGCGAAGGGGAACCACAGGTTGGTGCCGGTGGCGTAGCCGAAGAACAGCCGCGGCACGCTGACCGTGACGTCGTCGGCGCGATAGCCCATCGTCGCCTTGGCGTAGACCTCGGTGTTGAACGCGAAGTCGCGGTGGCAGTGCATCGCGGCCTTGGGGCGACCGGTCGAGCCCGAGGTGAACAGCCAGATCGCGTGGCTGTCGCGGTGCGTGGTGGGCAGCGCGCGCGCGCTGGGCGTGCCCAGGACGATCGCTTGGGTCAGCTCGACGACGGCGCGGCCAGTCGCGGTGAGCGCCGCGCTGGCCGGGGCGGGCGCTTCGGGATCGTCGTCGGTGGCCGCGTCGGGGACCAGCAGGAAGGCGATGCTGGTCGGGACCAGGGGCGCCAGGGCGTCGGCCACGGCCGGCGTGGTGACGATGAAGCGGGGCCGCACGTAGGTCACGACCGCGGCCAGATCGACGGCCGGCGCGATGGGGTTGCCCATCGTGACCACGCCACCGGCGGCCAGGGTGCCGAAGATCGCCCACGCGAAGGGCGGGACGTCGGGCAAGACCAGGTAGACCCGCTGCTCGAGCTCGAGGCCGGCGCCGACCAGGAACCGGGCCAAGGCCGCGCTGCGATCGGCGACCTCGGCGTAGCTCCAGGCGCGATCGCCAAAGCGGATCGCGGTCTTGGGGCCGAGGCCGTCGCGCACCCGATCGAAGAGCCAGTAGTCGGCCAGGTTGAAGGCGTCGTCGGTCACGCCGGGCCTCCGGCCGCCGCGATGGCGCGGCCGATGATGGTGCGCTGGATCTCGCTGGTGCCCTCGTAGATCCGCAGCGGGCGGATCGCGCGGTACAGATGCTCGACCACGGCGCCGGCGAGGACGCCGCGTCCGCCCAGGAGCTGCACGGCGCGGTCGATGACGTCCTGGGCGGCCTCGGTGGCAAACAGCTTGGCCATCGACACCTCGACGGTGCCGCGGGCGTCGGTGGTGTCGCGCAGGTGCGCGGCCCGCAAGGTCAGCAGGCGCGCGGCGTCGATCTGGGTGGCCATGTCGGCGAGGTGGGCCTGCACCAGCTGCTGCTCGGCGAGCGGCTTGCCGAACTGGTGGCGGGTGCGGACGTGGGCGGCGGCCTCGGCCAGGGCCCGGCGCGCCATGCCGACCGCGGCGGCGGCGACGCTGACTCGGAAGGTGTCGAGCGTGCGCATCGCGAGGCCGAAGCCGGCACCGCTGTCGCCGATGCGGGTGGCGCGCGCCCCGTCGAGAAACAGCTTGCCCAGCGGGTGCGGCGCCATCGGCGCTTGGCGCTCGACGCGCACGCCGGGTTGATCGAGCTCGACCCAGAACGCGGTGAGGCCCTGGCGGCCAGCGGCGGGGTCGACGGTCGCGAAGACGGTCGCGACGCTGGCCAGGCCCAGGTTGGAGATGAAGCACTTCTCGCCAGCGAGGCGCCAGCCGTCCCCGTCGGGACTGGGGGTGGCGCGGGTCGCGATCGCGGCGACGTCGCTACCGGCGTCGGGCTCGGTCAGCGCGAAGGCGGCGATGGCGCGGCCCTCGGCCAGCTCGGCCAGACGGGCCCGCTGCCCAGCGTCGCCAGCGGCGAGCACCGCGTGGCTGCCCAGGCCCTGCACCGCGAAGATCGAGTCGGCGCGCGGGCTGACCCAGCCGAGCAGCTCCCGGGCCAGGCACAGCGCGCGGGCCCGGACCGCGGGGCCGGCCACTAGCGCGAACAGGCCGGCCTCGGCCAGGGCGGCGGCGGCGGCGCGATCGCGGGCCGGCTCGTCGGCAGCGGCCTCGGCGGCGGCGATGGCGGGCGCGGCGGCCCGCAGGCGCTCGGCCAGCGCACGGTCGGGCTCGTCGAAGAACAGCGCCAGATCGTCGGTCGACAGCGGGATCATTCGGGCGCTCCGGCGAAGCGCGGCGGACGCTTGTCCTTGAACGACGCGTGGGCCTCGGCAAAGTCGCCGTGCTGCATGCACAGCGCCTGGGCCTGGGCCTCGGCCTCGATGGCGTCGCCGAGATCCAGGGTCGCCTCGCTCTCGATCATCTGCTTGGTCATGGCGTGGGCGAAGGCCGGGCCGGCGGCCAGGCGCGCGGCCCACTGCCCGGCCAGGATCGCGACCTCCTCGGCCGTCTCGACCACGCGATTGACCAGGCCCATGCGCAGCGCGGTCGGCGCGTCGACCAGGTCGCCAAAGAACAGCAGCTCGGAGGCGTGGGTGAGCCCGACCAGGCGCGGCAGCAAGTACGTCGCGCCCATGTCGGCGCCCGACAGCCCGACCTTGGGGAAGATGAAGCCGAAGCGGGCGTCGGCGCTGGCGATGCGCAGGTCGCAGGCGATCGCGATGACCGCACCGGCGCCGACCGCGACGCCGTGGATCGCGGCGATGACCGGGCGCCGGCACCGCCGGATCGCGGCGATGAGCCGGCCGGTGGCGCGGGTGAACGCGAGGAGCTGGGCGGTGTCCTGGCCCAGCAGGTGGTGGATGATGTCGTCCTGATCGCCGCCCGAGCAGAACGCTCGGCCGCGCCCGGTGAGGACGACCGCGCGGATCGCGGCGTGGCGATCGAGCTGCTCGAAGGTGGTGGCCAGCTCCTCGTAGATCGCGAACGTCAGCGCGTTGAGGCGATCGGGGCGGTCGAGGACGATCGTGGCGACGCCGGCCTCGACGGTGAACGCGAACGTGCGCGGCTGGGGCAGCTCCATGACGCGGGTTTACCACCGCGGGTGCGCGTCATGGGAGCACCGCGAAGGCCTGGATCTCGACGACGGCCTCGGGCTCGACCAAGGCGGTGACCGCGACCAGGGCCATCGCCGGGAAGTGCTTGCCCAGGCGGGCCCGCCAGATCGCGCCGAGGGCCTTGCCGGCGCTGCGGTAGGCCGCGATGTCGGTGACGTAGATGGTCATCGAGGCGAGGTCGGTGACCTCGGCCCCGGCGGCGGTGACCACCGCGACCACGTTGGCCAGCGCCTGATCGAGCTGCGCGAGCAGGTCGGGCCCGGCGAAGGTGCCCGTGGGGTCCCAGCCGATCTGCCCGGCGACGAAGACCACGCGCCCGGTCCCGACCATGCCGTTGGCGTAGCCGCGCGGCGTCGGCCAGCCCGGCACCACCACCGGCGCGATCACTTCATCACCGCCCCGCCGTCGACGACGATGGTCTGGCCGTGGATGCCCCGGGCCTGGTGAGCGCACAGCATCGACACCGCGTGGGCGACCTCGGCTGGCTCGATCAGGCGGCGCTGCGGGCTCATGCTCTCGAGGGCGCCCCGGGCGGCGTCGAGGCCGCGCCCGGTCTTCGACGCGATGCGCGCGATGGCGGCGTCGGCCATGCGGGTCGCGACCCAGCCCGGGCACACCGCGTTGATCGTGACGCCGGTGCGGCCGAGATCGACCGCGAGCGCGCGGGTCAGGCCGACCACCGCGTGCTTGGCCGCGCAGTAGGCCGCGGTGTAGCCGTAGCCCGACAGCCCGGCGTTCGACGCGATCGTGATGACGCGCCCCCACTTGGCCTCGACCATCGCCGGCACCAGCGCGCGCGTGACCCGAAACGGGGCGGTCGCGTTGAGCTCCACGATGCGGTCCCACATGCCGTCGTCGGTGTCGGCCAGCGGCGCGCTCTCGGCGATGCCGGCGTTGTTGACCAGGATGTCGACGGTGCCATGGCCGCGCACCTCCTCGATCATCGCGTCGGTGGCGGCGCGGTCGCCGAGGTCGCACACGATCGCGCTGCCGCCGGTGGCCGCCGCGACCTCCTCGAGATCCGCGACCGTGCGCCCGCTGACGATCACCCGGGCGCCCTGCCCGGCCAGCGCGCGCGCGATCTCGGCGCCGATGCCCCGCCCGCCGCCGGTGATCAGGGCCAGTCGCCCGCTTAGGTCCTGCTGCATGCCCCTTGGTACCGCGCCGCCGGGCCCCGGGAAAGTTCGTGGCTCAGCAGGCCGAGGTCGAGGCGCAGGTGCGGATGGTGTCGAGGGTGCCGTTGGCGCCGCCCTCGCCGTCGTTACCGTCGCGGATGGGGGCGCTGGGCGCGTGGACGCCACCGGCGCCGCCGCTGCCGAAGCTGCCGCCGGTGATGGCGCAGTCTTGTGACACGGTCGAGCCCGGCGTCGACGCGATGCCGATGGCGCGACCACCCTGCCCGCCGCCGCCACCGCCGCCGTGGCCGCCGTGGCTGCCGTTGCCGCCGGAGCCGGGCGTGGCGCCCTGGGACGCGGTGACGCTGCCGCCCGAGTTGCCATTGCCACCAGTCTGGCCGCGACCGCCGGTGCCACCCGCGCCGCCCGCGCCGCCATTGCCGCGCGACAGCTCGCAGGTCGCGATGGTGACCGTCGAACCGCCGACCGCGAGCACGCCGATGCTGGCCCCGCCGCCGCCACCGCCGCCACCACCGCTGCGCGCGGCGCAGCCACCCGCGCCGCCGCCACCGCCGCCCGCGCCGTACGAGTCGGTGCCGACGTCGCAGCCGCCGGCGCCGCCGCCGCCGCCACCGCCGCTGCCGTTGTCGCCGGTCATGCCGGCGGTGCCGGGCTTGCCATACCAGTAGCCGTTGCTCACCGTCGCGCCGCTCTGGCGCGACCCGCGCAAGCCGTTGCCGACCTCGCCCGGGCCGCCGCTGGTCGTCGGGCCGCACGCCACCACGCCGCTGCCGCCCAGGCCGGGCGCGCCGAAGCTGCCGTTGCGATACGCCGCCGCGGCGCCCGCATCGCCCGGCCGTGAGTCGCAGTTGCCAAAGGCGGCGCAGACTCCGGTGAAGCCACAGCTGGTGTCCATGGTGCCGCCGGCCCCACCAGCGCCGGCGTTGGTGAAGCGGCTCGATGGGCTGCTGGTGCAGGTGTTGGTGCCCGCGGTGCCACCCGCGCCGCGGCTGGTGATGTCGCACGAGCTGTTGAACTCGCCGTCGTTGCCGCCCCGTCCGCCGGTCATGTACGACTGGGCGTCGACGATGACCGCGTCGGTGCCGTTGGTGCCGACCGCGCCATCGGCGCCATTGCCGCCCACGATGCGCACCCGCTGCAGGTTGAGCGTGGCGCTGTCGACGTGCACCGCGTAGCTCGAGCGGCCGTTGCCGCCGAGGTTGCCGACCGCCGCGGGCGCCGCGATCACCAGGTCACCCATCGTCACCGGCACGATCAGATCGTGAGCGCGCACCGCCAGGTACTCGCCGTCGCCGCCGCCCCCGTTGTCCAGGCCGCCGGTGATCGTGACGACGTGACCGGGGGTCGCGTACGACGCGCGCTGCCACCCGAAGTCGTAGCCGCCCCACACGTTGACGCCGTTCACCAGCACGACCACCTCGTTGTAGGTACCGGCCTGCACGAAGACGTGGTTGCGCCCGGTCGAGGCCGCGCGAATGATTCCGGCACTGATGGTCTGGCAGGGCGTGGTCGGGGTCAGGCCGCAGGTCGGGGTGTTGCTGCCGCCGCCCGCGACGAACACGCCGCGCCCGACGTCGCCGTCGATACCGTCGCAGTTGCCGTCGAGGTACGCGCCGTCGGGATCGTCGGTGATCGCCGGCGGCTGGCAGCCGCCCCAGCCGGCCGCGCCGGTGCAGGTGCGCATGCCGGCACAGGTCGTCGCGAACGGCGTCGTGATGGTGCAGGTCTCCATCATGCCGGCGTTGGTCGCGTCGCAGTCGCACGCGCCGCTCTGCGGCACGCACTGGCGGGCCGGCGCGCCCGCGATGGTCAGGTCGGTGCAGGCGTAGCCGCTGGGGCAGCCGACGGTGCGGCAGTCCCGGCTGCAGTACTTGTCGCCGTCGGGATAGGCGAGGCAGCGGTCCATGCCGAGCTGGGTGCACTCGCTGTCGCCGCTGCACGCCGAGCACAGCTGATCGATCACCGGCACGCACACGTTGTCGACCTGCCCGGGATCGATCACGTCGATGACGCCAAAGCAGCCCCAGTCGGCCGGGCAATCGGAGTCGCACAGCCGCGTGCAGCGCCCGCCGGTGCCGACGAAGATGCACACACCCGAGTCGCATTCGTCGTTGTCGAGGCAGGGCTCGCCGAAGGGGTGCAGCGGCACCGCGTCGATCGCCGTGGCGTCGACCAGGGCGCCGTCGGGCTCGGCCGCTGCGTCGACGTCGCCGCCACCGCGCTGCGTGCTCGAGGCGCACGCGACCAGCAGCGCGCAGCCCATCAGGACGACCACGAATCGGATCATCCCCGCACGGTAACATGCCGACATCACCGCCCCGACGGCGATTCACGCCGCAGCGGTCACGGCGCGGGCGGCGTCAGGCTCGGCGTGGCGAGGGTGCGGGTGCCGGCGACGGTGGGCGGGTCGCCGAGCCAGGTGGCGAGGTTGGGCGCGGCGACGGTGAGGTCGGTGCCGACGGTGGCCAGGGCCGAGAGGTCGACCAGCTCGAGCGCGGAGACGCGCAGGATGGTGACGGCGCCAACCACGGTGGCGAGGCGCGGCGCGATGATCTCGGCGAGCGCGCCGTCGTCGCGGATCTCGAGGGCGCCGACGCGGACCAGCGCTGGCAAGAAGATGCCGCCCAGGCTGCCGCCGCTGACGATGGCGAGCCGGCCCTCGACGGTGACGAGGCCAGGCAGCGCGACTCGATCGAGCGCGAAGGTGGGGCCGATGAGCAGCTCGCCGCGGATGGTGGCGAGGCCGGCCAGCGGCGTCAGGTCGAGGTGCGCGGCGCTGCGGATGGTGAGCCCGGGCAGCTCGGTGCAGGCAGCCAGCGCGTCGAGGGACTCCTGGCTGCTGGCGACGACCGGCGTGGTCGGGCATGGCGGCGGCGGGCGGGGCTGGGTCGGCGTGGCGCCGCACCCGGTCAGCGCGACGACCAGCCCGAGCACCAGCGATCGCGCGACCCGCCGCAGCGCGGCAGCCCGGCCACGCCCGCCGCCGTTGCCACGCCCGCGGCGCGTCACTCGGTGACCGGCGGCACCGTCGCCTCGCCGGCACACGCGCGCACGTAGGCGGCGACCGCGGCGGGCAGCCCCAGGTACAGCGCGTCGGCGAGCAGCGCGTGGCCGATCGAGACCTCGAGCAGCTCGGGCACCTCGCGGCCCAGCACCGGCAGGTTGTGCAGATCGAGATCGTGACCGGCGTTGACGCCGAGGCCGACAGCGACGAGCGCGTGGGCGCAGGCCTTGAGGCGGGCCAGCTCGGCGGCGCGGCGCGGGGTGTGCCACGCGGCGGCGTAGGGCTCGGTGTACAGCTCGACGCGCTGGGTGCGGGTCGCCACCGCCAGCGCCATGGTCTCGGGCTCGCAGTCGAGGAAGATGGCGGTGCGCACGCCGCGATCGTTGAGCCGGGCCAGGAGGCCGGCGATCGCCTCGGTCTGGCCGGGCAGCTCCCAGCCGTGGTCGCTGGTGACCTCGCCCGGCTTCACCGGCACCAGCGTGAACTGATCGACGCGCAGCTCGTCGGCGATCGCGACCAGCTCGGCGCGGTCGTCGCCCTCGAGGTTGAACTCGACGCCGCGCTCGGCGCAGATCGCGCGCAGGTCGCGCACGTCGGCCTCGCGGGTGTGGCGGTTGTCGCCGCGCCAGTGCAGCGTGAGGCCGCGCGCGCCGGCGTCGATACAGGCGTGGGCCGCGACCCGCGGCGACGGGTTGTCGTGGCCGCGCGAGTTGCGGAGCAGCGCGATCTTATTGAGGTTGACCGAGAGGTTGATCGCCATCAGAACCGTCCGCTGACCACGACGCCGGCCTGGTCGGGCCCGAGCGCCGGCGCCACCGCCACCGCGCGCTCGCGATGCTTGGGCGCGGCGAGGTAGAGGACCACGCCGCCGACCACCGCGGCGCCGCCGACCGCCACGGCGATCGTCGAGAACAACGCCCGCGACCGAGCCTGGTCGACGAGGTCGTTGGCCACCGTCAGATCGCCGCGACAGTCGCTGACCTCGGCGCCACACTCGGTGCGGGCGTCGTCGTAGGCGCTGGTGGCCGACATGCCGAGCACCACCCCGCCGCCGATCGCGGCCACGCCGACGCCGGCGACGACCAGGCCCAGCACGCGGCGCCGGTTGCCGTTGTCGACGCGCGGCGGCGGCGGCACCGGCTGCACCAGGATCGGCGTCGGGTCGGCGACGATCTCGGGCGGCTTGTCCTCGGGGAGCTTGTCGAGGGCGGGGACCTCGACCGTGATCGTCGAGCCCTCGCCCGCCATGCTGACCTCGGCCGACCACGGCCGGTAGCCGGGCGCCTCGGCGGTGACCTGCCCCATGCCGGGATCGACTGGCGTGGCGACGCCGATCGCGGCCGTGATGTCGACGCCGCTGCGCGACAGCTTGAGGCCGGGGGTGTCGCCGCGCAGCACGACCAGCACCCGCACCAGGCGCGGCCCGATCGTCTTGACCCGCTTGGCAGCGTCGTTGCGACGGCCCTTGTTGGTGTCGGTCGCGGCGAGCTCGCTGAAGATGCTCCACGCCGACGCCAGCCGGCCGGCCTTCTCGAAGCACAGCGCGAGGTTGTACTGGGTGCCGAGCTGGGGATCGAGCTCCTGGCTCTTGTGGAACGACTGGCACGCGCCGTCGAGGTCGCCAGCGGCGAGCTGATCTTTGGCCTGGCGGAACGCGGCCTCGGCGGCGGTCTTGGCCTGCATGCCGACCTCGTTGCCCGGCTGTCCGAAAGCCGGACCAAGCGCGGTGCCGGCGACCAGCGCGACGATCGCGGCGCACATCGCAGGAGCGGTTCGCATGGCGACGAGCATGCCACAACCCGCGGGGACGATCGGCGGCGCCGCGCGCGCGATCAGAAGCGCGAGTTCGAGAAGTCGTCGTCGCCGCTGCCCGAGCCCTTGCGGCCCTTGCCGCGGCGCTTCGAGGAGCCCGAGCCAGAACCCGAGCCGACGGTGGGCTCGACGGCAGAGCCGGCATCGGAGCCGGCGACCGGGACCGTACCGGTGACCGTATCCGTACCGGTGACCGTATCCGTACCGGTGACCGTATCCGTACCGGTGACCGTATCCGTACCGGTGACCGTATCCGTACCGGTGGCCGTATCCGTACCGGTGACCGTATCCGTACCGGTGACCGTATCCGTACCGGTGGCCGTATCCGTGGCCGTATCCGTGACCGTATTCGTATCGGTCGTCGAGGGCGGCGCGGTGGGAGCCGCCGCGGGAGCCGTGGCGGGGCTCGGGGCCTTGCCGCTCGAGCTCAACACCAGCGCGGCCACGAGGGCGATCACCAGCGCGACGCCGGCGCCGATGACGAGGACGGCGCGGCGCTTGCGCTTGTCGACGGTCGCGGCGCCCGCGGCGGGCTGGCCCGACGACGCGCCCAGCGTGGTCGGCACCTGCATCGACGGCGCCGCGCTGCGACGGAGGTTGGTGGAGAGGCCGGCCTGCACGCGCGAGATGCGGAGCGCGAGCTCGTTGGCGCCGGGCGGACCGTACGGCGCCATCGCGGCGGCCAGCTCGGCGACACTGGCGTAGCGGTCATCGGGATTTTTGGCCAGGCACTTGCCGATGATCGCCTCGAAGCCGGCCGGCACCGGCAGGTCGAGGGGCGGCGTGGGATCCATGACGACGCGGATCGTCAGCTCGGTGATGGTCTCGCCGGCGAAGGGGGTACGGCCGCTGATGAGCTCGTACAGGATCACGCCGAGGGCCCAAACGTCGCTGCGAGCGTCGACGTCCTTGGCGCTGCGCAGCTGCTCGGGCGACATGTAGCCGGGCGAGCCCATGACGGTCGCGGTACGGGTGAGCGAGAAGTCCTCGTTCACGCCAGTGGCCTTGGAGATGCCGAAATCGAGGACCTTCACCCACGGCATGCCGTCGGCGCGAACCGTGAGGAACAGGTTGGCCGGCTTGAGATCGCGGTGGATGATCCCCAGGCAGTGAGCCTCGGCGACCGCCTCGGAGGCCTGCAACACGTAGTCGACGGCCTGGGCGACCGGCAGGCGACCGTGACGCGCGAGGAACTGGTGGAGGTCCTCGCCGTCGAGGTACTCCATGACGATATAGGGCGCGCCGGTCTCGAGGGTGCCGACGTCGATGACGCGGCCGACGTGATCGCTCTTGAGGCGGACCGTGGCGCGGGCCTCGCGCAGGAAGCGCTCGGCGGTCTCGGGGTTGCGCATCGCCTCGGGCAGGAGAAACTTCAGCGCGACCAGCTGACCCAGCTGGAGGTGCTGCGCGGCGACCACCAACCCCATCCCGCCCTGACCCAGCACGCGCTCGACCTGGAACTTGCCCGCGAGAATCTGTCCAGGCTCGACCACGGCGTCAGTGTACGCGGCCGACTCGGGCAAGTCATGAAATGCGGTCATGGCGGTGTCGCGGAGCACTACGCCGTGCTCGCGCAGCAGGTTACGAGCGACCGCCCGTCACCGGATCGTCCACAGGCTCGGCGCGACGACGACCGTGGTGGTGCCGCCCTCGATCGACGACGCGCTGGCGTGGAGCGTCCCGGCCAAGGTCGGGATGACGCGATAGCTGGCGACGAAGGTCGCGCCCGGCGCCAGCGCCGGCACGTACAGGTCGACCGCGCCGTCCGACGCCACGAAGCGCTCGACGGTGCCGGCGCTGACCAGCGCGTCGAGGCTCGGCGTGTCGACCTGCACGCCCGCCGGCAGGGCGTGGCGCAGGTGCAGCGGCATCCCCGCCGGCGCCACCGCGCGCACCGCGATCGTCACCGGCTCGCCGACGGTGCCGGTGACTGCGCCCGGCAAGGACAGCTCGAGGCCGCCGGCCCGCGCCGCCACGTCCCAGGGCACCCAGCTGTGCAACGCGAGCGCGTAGCCTAGGCCGGCGACCGCAGGATCGGCGGTGACGGTCCAGGTGTGGGGGCCGGCCAGGCCGGGCGCCAGCGCGTCGAGGACCAGCACCTCCTTCTGCTTGTCTCGGGCCAGCACGCCGGTCGCGACGGTGGCGCCGTCCATGGCCAGGGTGATGGTCACGTCCGACGGCACCGGGGCCTTGAACAGCTCGAGCACCGCGCGCATGGCCACCAGGTTGGCGCGCCCGTCGGCCCAGCCGTGGGCCGGATCGTACGAGCCGAGCAAGGTCGCGCCCAGATCGGCGAGGGGCGCCTGCGGGTCGCCGGCCAGGGCCAGCACCGCCAGCGCGGTGGCCTCGGCGCGACCGGGCGCGACGCCGTCGGCGCGCACCACGCCGGGCCCGACGGTCAGGAACCTCGCGCCGTCGTCCGACGCGGTGATCGCGCCGCGCACGATCGCGCGGAGCTGCTCGACGTTGGCGCCCTGGAGCGCGCCGCTGGCCAGCACCGCGGCGGCGGTGTAGCCGTCCTCGATCGCGGCCAGGTTGCGCTCGAAGGCGGCGGCGGCGCGGATCGCGACCCGCTGGGCCCGCTGGCGATCGGTGGTGGTCGCGGTCGCGGTGCCGACCGCGCGGGTCGCGTCGGCGGTGGCGACCAGCACGCGCTGCAAGGTCCAGCCGGCGCCGCCGCCGAAGGTGCCGTCGGGCCGCTGGTTGTCGCCGAGAAACGCCGCGGCGCGCTGACCCAAGCGCAGCAGCACCGGGCTCGCGCCGTGGGCGAGGGCCGCCTCGGTGAGCAGGGTCGCGCGCTCGACGTCGAGGGACCGACCGTCGCGGATCGCGCGCTGGCCGGTGACGATCGCCAGGGTACGCAGCGCGTCGGGATCGGCGGTGTCGCCCAGCGCGGTGAGCAGCGCCGCCGCCCGCCCCCCCAGCAGCAAGGCGTAGGCGTTGTCGTCGACGCCGCCGCGCGCGGTAGCCACGCTCAGCTCCGAGCGGAGCAGCGCCAGCGCGCCCGGGAACGCCAGGAGACGCACCCGATCGGTCGCGCGATCGGAGCCGGCCGGACCGGTGATCGCCAGCGTGCGCGGCGCCGCCAGCGTGCCGCTGCGGGTGGTCGTGATCGGCTGGCCGATCGGCGCGACCTGGATGGTCCGGACCAGCGCGTCGCCGCCGCGCAGCGCCACCGTCACGTCGATGCGGCCGGCGCGATCGGCGACCAGGCCCACGTACTCGACGAGGCTGCCGTGGGCGGGCACGGTGCGCGCGCCGCTGCCGCCGGTGACGGTCGCGTTGGTCGCGGTCGTGGTGAGCGCGGTCGCCACCGCCGCGTCGGTGGTGTTGACGATCTGGATCGGCAGGCGCACGACGTCGCCGCGCACCAAGGTCGGCGGCACCACCAGGTCGACGTAGGTCGGCAAGGTCGACTGGAAGGTCGTGACCGCGCCGCCCTGGGCGCCGCTGCGCGAGTGGCCCAGCGCGAGGATGCGCCAGGTAGTCAGGCGGTCGGGCACCCGCACCGGCACGGTCGCGCGACCCTGGTCGTCGGTGACCACCAGCGGCGCGAACAGGAACGTCTCGGGAAACCAGGCCCGGGTCGAGCTCTCCGACCCCGGCGCCACGATCGGGGCCGGGTCGTCGGCGGGCTTGGCCTGCATGCGCCCGCCCTGGGCGACCCGCACGCCGTCATCGACGTCGCCCTTGCCGCCCATCTTGCCCTCCTCGAGGGCCATCGCGGTGCCGGTGCCGCCTGACTCGCCGCCGAAGCCCGACGCGACCGCGGGTGCCGCGGGTGCCGCGTTGCTTTCGGTGCGCAATTCATGGTTCGCGCTGCGCTGGCGGTCGTCGCCGCCCTTGCAACCCATCGCCATCGCCATCGCCATCGCCAGCACGGATAGGGTGGTCTTGCGCATCATCACGGCTTCTCCTTCGCGACCCAGGCCGCCCAGTTCTCCACGTCCTCGGGCAGGCGGGTGCCGACCACCACGACCGCGCGGGGATCAGTCAGCGCCAGCAGATCGGCCGGCAGGCGCCCGAGCCGGAGCTTGCGGCCGTAAGCGTCGGTCACCGGTTCGCCGCGCTTGCCACAGGCGATCAGCGCCTGCTTCCACAGCCCAGCCATGGTCGCCGGGCGCATGACCTCGCCGGCCGGCGCGTTGGCTTCCCAGGTCCGGGCCTGGGCATGCAGCTCGGCCAGCACGACGTAAAAATGGTCGGTCAGCTCCTCGATCGGGTCGAAGGTAGTACGGCCGCTCGCCGTCACCACCGCGTCGAGCTCGGGGGGCGTCGGGATGGCGCCGACCCGCAGCACGGTGGCGGCCGCCGCGTTGCCCCCGCGGATGCGGCCGAGCGTGAGCGCCTGGCCGTCGAGGACGCCGAAGGCCGGCATGGGGGTCTCGACCTTGGGCTGCAGGCGGCCCAGCGCGTCGGCGCCGGGCAGCGGCACCAGCTGCGCGAGGCTCTGGTCGACGCCGAACAGCCCGACCGCCGCCGGCCCGCCGCGTCCGCCCAAGGTGGTCTGGAGCTGCAGCTCGGCCTCCTGGCCCGGCGCGTAGCTGGGCCGCGCTGGCGCGATCGCGACGGTGAGGTCGCCGGCCGGCTTCACGTAGACCAGCGCGCGGGTGCCGGCGCCGGCGATCTCGACCCAGCCCTCGGTCCCCGGCTCGATCGCGAAGCTCGCGCGGTGATCGTCGCCGAGCTTGGCCTTGCGGGGCTCGCCCTGGCGGCGCGTGATCACCAGCGCCTCGGGCAGGGTGCGGCCGCTGGCGGCGAAGTTGGGCCCACGGATGATTTCGGCAGTAATCGTATCGCCGGGCTGCGCCAGCACCGGGCTCACCCGCAGGCGCAGATCGGGCACCTCGCCCGGCCCCACCCGCAGCTTGGTCGACGGTTTCCCGGCGATGTCCGCGCGGACCAACAGCTCGTAGCCCAACATGGTCGTGGCCTGGGGCTTGTCGTCGCCGTCAGCCGCAGTCGGCGGCTGCACCGCGAAGCGCACCACGCCGAGCCCGGCCTGCGGCGTCGGTTCGTCCAAGGTGATCCGGGCGGCAGCCAGCCGCGCGGCCACGCACGCCATCGCCGCGCTCGCCGTCCCGTCGGGGTCGGCGATCCACGGACCCAAGGTCACGGTCGAGCCGTTGGCTGGCACCGACCACGACAGCATGCGGGGCAGCCCGCCCTCGACCTCGCGCGGCAGGCAGTCGCGGGTCCGCATCGCCAGCACCGCCAGCTGGTCCTCGAAGCCGCTGGCGTCGCCGATCACGCTCTCGGTGGCGACCGCCAGCGACGGCAGGTCGGGCTCGGTGAACGTGAAGGTCAGCCCGTAGACCCGCTCGGCGCCAGCCGGCAGACGCTGGCCCCGAACCACGCCCGCCACGCACTCGTCGAGGGCCGCCGGCTCGGCGATGGTCACCAGCGACAGCGCGCCGCTGCTGCCGACCCGCAAGCCCAGCGCCACCGACGCGGCGTCCTCGGCGTAGAAGCGCGCACACGGCGCCAGCGCGGCCAACCAGCGGTCGAGCTCGACCTGATCGGCGAGCGACGCGCCCTCGCCCGACACCAGCTCGTTGGCCTCGCCGCGGGTCACCAGGGCCGGGCGCGGCGCCGGCCGCCACGGCCGCGCCGGTACCACGACGTTGACCGCCGGGCCCGGGTCGAGCTGCAGGCTGGCCACGCCGTCGGCGTCGAGGGTGGCGTCGAGACCAGGGTCGTCGGTCTGCCAGGCCCGCTGGACGTGGATCGTGGCGTCGGGGACCACCGCTCCGTCGGGCGTGGTGACCCGCAGGTAGACTCGATTGTTGAAGCCCTCGACCAGGCCGTCGCCGATCTCGGTGACCGCAGTGACCGCGATGCCGTCTTGCGCGAGCAGCACGCGGGCTTGGCCCTCGACCCGATCACCCGCGGCGTCGGTCGCGGCGATGCGCGCGACCAGCGTGGCCTGACCCTGCAGATCGGCGGGCACCTGCGGCAAGGTCAGCTCGAAGCGACCGTTGGCGCCGGTCAGCGCGCGCCTGGGCAGCTCCGACTCCAGCCAGGCCGTCGGTGGCGGCCAGTCGCCCACCGCGCTCCAGGTGATCGCGATCCCGGCGTTGGCGACCGGCGCCCCCGAGCTGTAGGTCACCGTGCCGCGCAGGACCGGCGTCTCGAACGAATGGTAGTAGGGCCGGTCGGCGGTGGCGTCGACGGCGAAGCGCGGCAGCGTGAAGGGCTGCACGGTGAACTCGGCGGCGTCGGTGGCGGTGCTCGACACCCAGGCCACGTGCCACCCGCCGGTGGTCGCGCCCTCGTCGAGCGGGAAGCTACCGGCGACCACGCCCCACGCTCCGGCGCTGGCCTGCTCCTCGAGGAGCACCTCGCCGTCAGGGTCGGTCACGACCCACTTGCCGGGCCGTCCGTCGAGGGGCGCCAGGTCGCGGGCCCGCAACACCACCGCCCGGAAGCGCACCCGGTTGCCGGGCTCGTAGAGTGGCCGGTCGGTGAGCACGTGGATGCGGGCCGGCGTGTAGAGCGCCAGCGGGACGTCGACCTCACCGGCGCCGAGGCGAGTTCGGTACGCGACGTGGAGCTGGTAGTCACCGTCGGGGACCTCGGGCAAGGTCAGGGTCGCCCGGGTCACCCCGGCGCCGGTCTTGGGCTTCACCAGCGGCACCGGTGTCGCCTGCTTGCCGGCGTCGACCAGGGTCACCGCGATCGAGTCGAAGCGCCCGATCGCGACCTGCGACTCGTCGTCAGCGGCGCGGCGCGTGTAGTGCGCGAGGGCGGCCAGCTCGATCGTGCCGGGCGCGCCGCGCCGCAGACCGTCGACCCGCACGTCGACCGTCTGGCGCAGCTGGCCCTCGTGGGCGGGCCAGCCGTCGTCCCGACCGCAGACCTTCAGCAGCACCACGAGCGCGATCAGCCCCACCGCAGCCGCGGCGATCCACTTCTTCATACGTGTCGTCCCCCTTCGGTCACGGTAGCAGCTTCGACACGCCGACAGCCGCTGACCTTGGTCGGTTGCGCGATGTAGCAACCGACGACAACCACGGCCCGATCGCTACAAGCTCGCGATGCCCTGCCGCAGGTACTTCACGGTGTCGGCCAGGGTCAACTGCGGGTCACGGGCGACGAAGCCCAGCTCGCGCTCGGCCTTGCCGGAGTCGAACCACCAGTAGTGCTCGGCCATCTCGACCGAGATCCGATCGACCGGCGGCTCCTTGCCCCGCCAGCGGTACAGCTCCTCGATCGCGGCCGCGCCCCAGCGGTTGAGCGTCGAGGGCAGCTTGAGCCACGGCGCGTTGACCTTGGAGACGCGGGCCAGCCGGCCGAAGAACTCCGCGGTGGTCCAGTTGGGCCCGCCCAGCAGGTAGCGCTCGCCGGGGCGGCCCTGGTCGAGGGCGTTGGCGAAGGCGACCGCGGCGTCGCGGGCATCGACGAAGTTCACGCCGCCCTTGGGCACCGTGGGCAGCTGGCCCCGCAGGAAGCGCAGCACGTCACCCGTCGACGACAGCCGACGATCGCCGGGCCCGAGCAACAGGCTCGGGTTGAGCGCGATCACGTCGAGGCCGGTGCGCCGGCCCAGATCGAACGCCAGGCGCTCCTGGTAGATCTTCGACGCGTAGTACGGCCAGTGCGCGGCCAGCGACTCGACGGTGCCGTCGCGCTCGTCGAGGATCGCCTCGTCCTTCGACACCGCGATCGTGCCCGAGGTCGAGGCCAGGATCAGCCGCTTGACGCCGGCCCGCGCCATCGCCTCCATCACCGCGCGGGTGCCGTCGACGTGCAGCCGCATCATGCGCGAGGTGTCGGCGGGGTCGCGCGACACCATGCCGGCCAGGTGGAAGACCGCGCGTGCGCCGACGAGCGCGCCGTCGAGATCCCCGGCCGACCGCACGTCGCCACGCACGACCTCGGCGCCCAGTTCCTCGAGATAGTCGGAGCGGGTCCGGGCCAGCGCGCGCACCGCGACGCCGCGATCGAGCAGCTCGGCGCACAGGTGCTCGCCGAGAAAGCCGGTGGCGCCGGTGACGACGACGGGCCGGCCATCGGGGACCGCAGCGGCAACCAGGTCGCTCACGACTGGGCCTCCCCGTCGCTGGCCGCGACCCCGGTGGCCGCGACCCCGTTGGCGGCTGCCCACTTCGCCCACGGCGTGGTGCCGGCGTCGCCCAAGGTCCAGGCCCGATCGCGGGGCGCCAGCGTGCGGATCATGCCCTCGACGTCCTGGCTGATCGCCCGGTAGCCCTCGGCGCGGGTGCGTCCGGCGGCCAGCTGCGCGACCGCCGCGTGGTCGAGGAACGGCCCGATGTGGGCCGACACCGTGGCGTTGATTTTGGGCAGGTAATCGCCCTTCGCCATCGCGTCGTGGGTGCCCGCCAAGTACATCGGCAGGATCCCGCACTTGTTGGTCATCGCCAAAAAGCCCAGCGACGGCTTGAAGTCGGCCATGACGCCGGTCTCCGACCGGGTGCCCTCGGGGAAGATCAGCAGGATGTAGCCTTGGCGCAGCACGTCGGAGGCCAGCCGCAGCGAGTCCCGCAGCGAGCCGAAGCGCTCCATCGGCACCAGGTTGGTGAAGTTCTCGAAGTACGCCTTGCGCACTGGATCGTCGAAGAAGTAGTCCTTCGCGGCCAGCGCCACCACCGCCTCGCCTTGCTCGCCGATGGCGTGCTTGCACAGGCCCATGTCGAGGTGGCTCGAGTGGTTGGCCGCGATGATGTAGCCCCCGAACGGCGGCACGTACGCCCGCCCGGTGACCCGGGTGTCGAGGTAGCGCTCGTACAGGTTCTTCATGCCGAAGCGCAGGAGCCCGCGACCGAGGCTCACCAGCGGCGCGGGGACCTTGATGTCGTCGTCCTCGGCGTCGTCCTTCTTGCCGACCAGCTTTCGGGCCTTGGCGTCGTTTTTGGCCTTGCCACCGAGGCGCGCGATCAGGGTCTCGACGTCGGCCACCGTCTCGAGGCCGGCCAGCTCGCCGGGATCGGGCAAGGTGGCGCCGGCGCCCTCGAGCGCGACGCCCAGCTCGGTGAACATCAGCGAGTCGAAGCCCAGCGCGTCGAGGCGGGTGTCGCCCTGCACGTCGGCGCGCTTCTTCTGCGCGACCGACGCGATGACCTCGCGGATCCACTCGCCGCTGCCGCTGTCGCCAGCCGCCGACAGCTTGCGCAGCTCGGCACCACCCTTGGCGGCCTTCTCGAGCCGCTCGAGCTCCTTCAAGACGTCCTTGCGCTTGATCTTGCGGGTCGAGGTCTTGGGCAGATCGAGGTCCCACAGGTGCGTGACCTTGAGCCGCTTGTACAGCGGCAGCTGCTTGGACACGTCCTTGAGGTGACGGCGCACCTCGTCGCGCACCGCCTCGCGATCCTTGTCGCCGTGCTCGTAGTCGGGCACGACCAGCGCCGCGACGGTCTCGCCGGCGTCGCCGGCCGGCAGCCCGACCACCGAGATCTCCTTGACCCACGGCGAGTCGCCGTAGAGCTCCTCGAGCTCGTCGGGATAGACGTTCTCGCCCGACGGGCCGAGGATCATCTCCTTCTTGCGTCCGACGATGAACAGGTTGCCCTCGGCGTCGAGGCGTCCCAGGTCGCCGGTGTGCAGCCAGCCGTCCCGGATGGTCTGCGCGGTCGCCTCGGGGTTCTCGAAGTAGCCGGCCATGACGTTGGGGCCCTTGGCGATCACCTCGCCGATGCCGCCAGCGTCGGGCTCGAAGATCCGCACGTCGACGCCGCCAAGCGCGCGCCCGACCGAGCCCGGGATGATGGCGTCACCAGGCCGGGTCACCGTCAGCACCGGCGCCGCCTCGGTCATCCCGTAGCCCTCGTACAGGTCGAACCCGAGCCCGCGGAAGGTCTTGAAGGTCTCGGCCGGCAGCGCCGAGCCGCCGCTGATGAGCAGCCGCATGCGTCCGCCCAGCTTCTTGTGCACCGGGTAGAACATCAGCTTGCCGAGCCCGGCGCCCAGCTTGTCGCGCAGCGAGCGGTTGCCGTCGATGAGCGTCTCGAAGGCCCGCTCCAGCAAGATGCCCCGCGAGCCGTGGGAGACGTCGGCCACGTTCTTGTAGATCTTGCGCTCGAGCAGCTGCCACAGCGCGGGCACGCCGACCATGCCGGTGATGCCGGCGTCCTCGAGGGCGTCGCTCAGGTTGTCGGCGTCGATCTCCTCCAGGTACGTGATCGACGCGCCGTGGACCAGCGGCATCAGGAAGCCGGCCGAAAACTCGAAGGTGTGATGCAGCGGCAGCACGCTCAAGAGCACGTCGTGCTTGTAGAGCGAGAACGTGCTCGACAGCTTGGCCACCATCGACGTCAGGTTCTTGTGGGTCAGCATCACGCCCTTGGGCTGACCGGTCGTGCCCGACGTGAAGATGAGCGAGGCCACCGCGTCGCCCTTGACCGACGGCAGCGGGCCCGGCGAGACGTCGGGCTCGGCGAACAGCGCCTCGAAGGACAGCACCCCCATGCCGAGCCCGTGCCCGGCCAGCCAGGTCGCGAAGGCCTGCTGCGCCGGGTCGCTGTCGGCGTCGACCTCGGTCGGCAACGCCAGCCCGAGATCCCCGCACAGCCGCTCGGCCTGCTTGTTGGACAGCACGAGCTGCGCCGCGCTCGAGACCCGGGCCAGATTCACGATCTCGGCCGCTGACAGCTCCTTGTCGAGGGGCACCGCGGTCGAGCCGGCGTGGAGGATCGCGAAGTACGCGATGCCCCACTCGGGCCGATTCTCGCTCATCAGCATCACGCGCAGTCCGGCCGCGCCGCGCTGGCGCAGCTGACCCGCGCCGACCAGCGCGAGGTCGGCCATGCGGCCGTAGGTGTAGACCACCGGCTCGATGTCCTTGGCGTCGCGCTCGGCGTCGAAGGCCGGGCGCAGCCGCAAGGCGACCCGGTTCTTGTGCAGCTTGGTCGTGGCCTGCCACAGCTCGAGCAGCTCCTTGTAGGTGTAGACCGAGCGCGGCTTGGGCCCGAACTCGTCGTCGAGCGTCGGGAAGACCCACTTTTGCAGGCCCGCGAAGTGGGTGCCGATCCAGTAGTCGCGCCACACGATGGTGTCGGGCTGCCACCACAGCCGCTGCTGATCGGCGTCGGTGACCTTGTGCCACAGCGCGCGCGTGCGATCGCAGCGGAACGTGATGTCGCGGTCGTAGTTGAACGGCTTGAACAGGTCGGTGAGCTCGACGACCGTGCCGGTGAAGCGGCTGATCTTCTGCAGCTCCTCGCGGGCGCGGGTGGCCAGCGCGTCGATGCGCGGCGTGCCCCAGGTCGGCAGCTTGGTGTCGATGAGCTCGATCGCCTTGTCGGCGAGCTTCTTCATCATGGGCGCCGAGTACCGGTCGAAGGTCTCCTGGGTCACGCTGCGGCCCTCGAGCCGCATCTTGATCCGGCTGCGCAGCTTCTCCTCGCCGGCGTCGGCCTTCTGCTTCCAGTGCCGACGCACCGCCAGGCCGGTCAGCTCGGTGAGCCGGCGCGAGGTCACCCGGTTCACGTCGGAGGCGCCGAGCTGGTAGACCGGCTCCTGGCAGCCGGCCAGGATCGCGGCGCTCGCCAGCAACATGCCGGCCGCGACCATGTCGACCGGGATCACGTCGAGCGCGGTGTCGCGGCCGGTCGGGATCGAGCGGTGGCCCTTGAGCAGCAGGTAGACCAGCGGCGCGGTCGTGTTGAAGCCCTCGTTCCAGCCCGGGAACGGATAGCGCACCGAGCTCTCGACGACGGCGGGCCGCACGATCGACGCCACCACCTCGCGATCGGCCAGGATGACCTGCTCGCCGAGGCTCTTGGTGTAGGTGTACGTGTTGGTCCAGCCCCAGTGGAGCGCGCGCTCCATGCCGAGCTCGGTCAGGCGCTGCGCCATCCACAGCTTGCGCTCGCGGGCGACCGCGAGCTTGAGGTCGTCCTCGTCGTCGGGATCGCGGCGCTGCTCCTCGAGGGACTTGGCGCCGCGCTCGCGGAACTCCGAGATGTGGGCGCGATCGTTTGACTGGTCGCGGACCTGGTCGATGATGCGCTGGCAGTCGGCCATCTCGGCGGTCGCGTCGAAGTCGCGGTCGCGCAGGTCGTCCTGGAACGGGAAGTAGCCGACCACCGGCTCGTCCTCCCAGATCTCGCCCTCGCGCTGACCGGCGACGTAGCAGGTCGAGACGTGGACCAGCTTGGCCTTGCAGCGGCGGGCCACCTCGAGGACGTTGCGGGCGCCCTGGGCGTTGATGCGCAGCGCGCTCTCGAGCGACGGCATGAACGACACCAGGCCGGCGCTGTTGAGGATGACGTCGACGCCGCCCGACGCCTCGAACTCGGCGAACTGGGCGTCGGTGAAGTTGCACAGCGGGCGGCCGATGTCGCCGGCGATCGCGACGATCTTGGTGCGCAGGAACGGCTCGTAGCCATCGCCCAGCTTGTCGCGCAGCGGCTGGAACGCCTCGGACGAGGCGACCTTCTTGTAGAACCGCTGCTCGGCGGTGTTGCCGGCGCCCGGGCGCACCAGGCAGTAGACTCGGCCGATGTCGGGATAGCGGTCGAGCAGCATCGACAGCGCGACCTTGCCGACGAAGCCGGTGGTGCCGATGAGCAACATCGTCTTGCCGCGAAAGGTCTCGGTGACGTCGAGCCGATGCGAGGTCGGCTCCTGCGCGGGCGGCTGCATCACATCACGTCCGCGATGACGATCGGCGGGTGGTGCAGCATCGTGATCTGCGCCGAGCGGCCCATCGTGCCCTGCGCCATCGAGATGGCCTCGGCCAGCGTGTCGGCGGTCTCCCAGCCCATCAGGGTGGGCGCGGTCGTGTTGTCGGCACCGACGCAGATGACCCGCGACACCTTCTCGCGGCCGCGCTGGCCCCAGTACCACATGTAGAACGGGTGGGCGCCGTGGTAGGCGTTGCCGCGCCGGTACATCTCGACGTAGCTCGGGTTGTAGGCGAACTCGTCCTGGTACTTCTGCTCGAGGACGTAGGCGTCGCGGGTCTCGGGCAAGAGCCGGTTGAAAAACTCGATGTAGCTCGGGTGATGGACCGGGTCGAACTTGTCCGAGCACGGGTGGGTGATGATGAGGACGCCACCGTCGCGCAAGACCGGGCGGTTCCGGTACATGTGATAGTAGTAACCGAGCGCCATGCACTGCACGAGCAGTGGGTTGAGCGCCTTCGAGTTGACGTTGTAGGGCGAGATGAACGGGATGCCGGTGATGAGGATGTCGGCCTGACCCTCGATCTCCACCGCGTACTGATCGAACGACTTGGCGACGGTCTTGTCGTGGACCGGCTCACAGGCGCCGGCGTTGCAAGCGATGAGCTCGTAGGCCGACGGCGTCCGCATGAACAGCTCGCGGCGAGCCGCGAACGGCAGCTTGTCGAGCGCCCACTTCATGCCCGCGAACTTGAGGCGGTCGACCTCGGTGAAGTCGTCCTCGTTCTTCATGAGGAAGTCGAGCGGGCCATCGAAGGTGCGGTTGTTGAGCACGGTCTCGATGTGGAACACCTTGAGGTGCTGCTCGACGAGCGAGCCCTGCCGGTTCATCGAGTGACCGATCGCCGAGGCTGGCGGGTTCATGTACGAGTTCGAGTCGACGATCGCCTTGGGCGTGTGGTGCGCCTTCAAGCTCTCGTAGCCGCACAGGCCCACGCCCATCGACTTGTGCCCGCCGTTCATGGGCACGAAGTTCATGTTCACGTAGATGACGAGGTCGCTCTCGGTGGCGCGGCGGTTGACCTCGACCAGCTCGCCGTGGCGGGTCTTGCCGATGACCACCATGCCGTCGGGGTCGCAGGCGTCGTGGTTGTACAAGCGGTCGGGCGCGTACTCGTCCCAGATCTTCTGGCCGACCATGCGCCGGATCTCGTGGTCGGTCATGCGGCGATGCAGCGCCAAGGCGATGATCAGGTGGACGTCGTCGACGCCGTGATCGGCCAGCATCTCGCACACGATCTCGAGCACCAGCTGGCGCACGTCGGGCGTGCGCATCGCCGGCAGCGGCATCGAGATGTCGTCGATCGCGATCGTGACCTTCATGCCCGGCTTGAGCAGCGCGTGCAGCGGGTCCATGCCCTCGGGGTGGTTGAGCGCGTAGCGGATCGCCGCGGTCGGGTTGGCGATGCCGGTGATCGGCCGCTTCGGGTAGATGACGCGGGTCCCGACCGGGAGGTCCTCGATGAGGAAGTTCTCGCCGTAGAACATGATCCGGGGCGCCGAATCGGTGTCGATCGTGACGACGTGCTCGCGGCTATCAGGGCGGGTGCGGGGACGGAGGGCTCGCATATTGATTCTCGCAGAGATCCGGCGGTCAGGCCGCGTCGAGGTCGAGCACCGGCCAGTCGTAGCTGCGCGCGATGGAGCGCAGGCGCAGATCCGGGTTGACCGCGGTCGGGTGGCCGACGACCGCCAGCATGGCGTAGTCGGAGAAGCTGTCGGAGTAGGCCCAGCAGTCGCCGAGATCGAGGCCGTGCTTGCGCGCGTAGTCGCGCATGACCTCGGCCTTGGTCGCCCCGGCGATGAAGGGCTTGGCGAGCTTGCCGGTGGCGTAGCCGCCGTCGAACTCGAGCCGGTTGGCGAGGACCTCGTCGATCCCCAGGTAGCGAGCCAGGGGGCGCATCGTGAAGTCGAGCGCGCCGGTGATGATCACCTGGCGGCAGCCGGCGCGGCGCGACTCCTCGATGAGGTCGCGGGCCCGCGGGTAGATGTTGGGCTCGATGATGTCCTCGAACATCTCCTCGGCGAGGGTCACCAGCCGGTCTTCGGACTCGCCCTGGTAGGAGCGGTAGAAGATCTCGTTGAACCACTTGCGCGACAACTTGTCGGCGGCCCAGAAGACCGGTACCGACGCCGCCGTCACCAGGGTCCGCCGCACGCTCTCGAGGAGCGAGGGTTGACGCCGCGCGTAGTACGCGAAGGTGTGGACGATGTTGATCTTGATGAGCGTGCCGTCGACGTCGTAGAAGGCCGCGGAATTCTTGTACTTATGGTGCTGGGGTCGCATTGGGCCGCCGAGGCGGGCGCACGTTCACCCAACCGGCGTGACTTGTCAACGCCACCGCCGCTGCTCGCCCCGCCACAGGGCCTTCGCAGGGCGTCGCTGGGGTCGAGGCCGTGCTAGACACGCCGCATGGAGATCCCGCAGTGGCTCATGCTCGTCATCGCCGGCCTGGTGATCCTCTTTGGGGCCTACCGGATGTTCCTGGCAGTCGCTGGCCCGTCCAACGAGGAGCGCGCCAAGCACCGCCGCGGCATGCTGGCGATGTCGCGGCGCTCCCACGCCCTGGTCGCGGCCCTGTACTTCATCGTGGGGGCGCTGCTGCTGGCGTCGAGCTTCGGGTTCTCGCCGTTCCTCAAGAAGTCGGCCGATCCCACCGCGCCGGTCAAGCCGGGGCCGGGCTCGGCCCTGCCGCTCACCCGCTGATCCGCGGACTCGCCGCGCTGGCCGTGGTGCTGCGCGCAACCGGCGGTTCGCCTAGGGCGACCGCGAGCGCGCTTCAGCCGGCCAACGGCGCGCGTGAAGCCGCGTTGGGTTGTCCAGCGGTGCGCCAAGGTCCGACCAATGAACAGAACGCCTGACCGCAGCCCACGCCCGCGGAAGCCGAAAACGCGCGCGGCCCGACGCTCGCGCGCGGGCCGCAACCACGGTCAGGCGTTGAGGAGGTTAGATGTCGATGACCGCGACGCCGCGTTCTTCACGCGGTGGCGCGGGAGGCGGGTTGGCCTCGGCTGGGTCCCAGCGAGGGCTGTGAAGCGGCGCTTCGATACGGCGGTCTTGCTCGCGCCGTTTCTCTTCTTCGCGCCGCAGAATTTCTTCGATGATCCAGGGATCCAGCATGACCACCCCGTTTCTCCCGGCGTGCGGGACAAGAGGTAGACGGTAAACGTCTCGTCAAAGTTACGTACGTACGAGTACGGCCGTTGGCTCTGTTTGTGGAGCCCACTTCGACTGGGAGTCGTTGGGCGCCTCGAACATTGGTCGTCGGTCGTGGTGTCGCAAGGTGCAATCGCCGAGCCCGGGGCTGCCCGCGCTCTCGTGACGATCATAACGCGTCGGAACTGCACGGCTCCACTTCTTGGCGTGGCAATCGTCGACGGAGGGACCCCGGTTGGATCGCGACAATTTTTGCGTAGCAGTGGCGCTTTTCGGCCCCAGCGATTTTTCGCTGCCCGTTCGTGCAGCCCGCGACGTGAGGGCGCGGCACGCACACCCAGCGCGTCGCGCGATCCCTACTGGAGATCTTTCAGGCGCCAGCGTCCGTCCTCGCGAACGAACGTGACCTGCATGCCGGCCCCGTAGCGCATGCGCGCCTCGGCCGGCCCCTGCTCCTCGATCTGCTCGTCGAGGTTGGCCTCGAGGGCGTTCATCAGCTGGGCCAGCTGATCTTTGCGCTCGCCGGCGAACTGGTTGCGCATCTTGTCGGCGTCCATCAGCTCGGCGTAGGCCTTGGGCACGAAGCGCAGCATCACGTCCCAGCGCTCGAGGCGGTAGGCGCGCACGAACGAGCGCAGCGCGTTGCCGGGCGTCGACTGGTCGTAGAAGGCCAGCGGGTTGTCGGCGATGCGCCAGGCGCCGCCTTCCTCGACGAGGTGCAGGCTGTCGCCGAGGCCGTAGGACAGATCGGCCGTGACCACCAGCCTGCGCTTGCGGCTGCCCAGCTGGTCGGCGGTGTCGGCGACCTCGCGCGGATTGTCGCGCAGCAGGCGAACGAACTCGTCCTTGGCGACGCGCGACCGGTACTCGGACGACATCAGCGCGTAGGCGTCGTCGTAGTTCTTGCCGCGCAGCGCCGAGGCGTAGCGGTCCAGCGCGGACCCGGGCGCGGTGCGCGAGCCGCCGCAGCCGACCGCCGACAACAGGAGCGCGCCACCGAGGACCAATGCGAGCGAACGAGCCACGCGCGCCGTTATAGCACCGTCACGCTGCCCCTGCCCTCGGGCCGAGGTCGGCGCGCAAGGTCGCGAAGGTGCGAGTCATCAAGAGCGCGGCCAGCGCGACCGCGGCGGTCGCGACGAACATCGCGGGCCGCGCGCCCCAGCGCTCGTAGATCTCACCGATCACGCGCGACGACGGCGTGGTGCCAAACAGGTGCATCGTGAAGATCACCACCGCCTGGGCCGAGGCCGCGCGTCCGGCCGGCGCCAGATCGTCGACGGAGGCCGCCATCGGCCCGTGGTACCAGCTGACGAAAAACATCGTGCCGACGCTGGCCAGGGTGAGCGGGAGGCCGGTCGGCAGGAGGATCGACGCGAACGCGAACGGCACCGTGATGGCCATGCCGAGCGAGATCGCGGCCGGGCGACCCCAGGGCCGGACCCGGCGGAGGGCGTCGGCGACCCGCCCGCCGGTGATGACGCCGGCCAGCCCGGCGACCAGGCAGCCGCCAAAGAGCGTGGTCGCGGCGGCCTTGCTCATGCCCTTGTCGTGCTGGAGGAAGTCGAGCAGCCAGGCCTGGTAGCCGCCGGCCGCGAACGCCATCACCACCGTCGCCAGCATGAGGCGGCGCATGGTCGGCACCGCGACCACCGCGCGCACGTCGACGACCAGGCTGGCCAGGCGAGCGCGCAGCGAGTGCGCCGCGATCGCGGTCGCGGTCGGCATCGCCGCGGTGGGGTCGGCGCGATCGCTGGCGATGAGCAGCACCGCGAGCGCGACCGCGAAGCCGGGGCCGCCGATCGCGATCCAGGCGTCGGGATACCCGAGCGCGCCGCCCAGGCCGAAGCCGACCGCGCCGCCCAGGAACAGCCCGAGGTTGAAGATCGCGAGCGCGAAGGCCTTGTGGCTGCCGGCGTAGCGCTCGCCGAGCATGGCGTTGGCGACCGGCACCACCGCGGCGGTGCCAAGCCCGACCAGGACCCGGGTCGCGAGCACCGCCTGGTAGCTGTCCGCGAGGCCGCCGAGGATGCCCGCGATGCTCCAGATCACGATGCCGCCGGCCAGCACCCGGCGACGGTCGACGCGATCGGCGAGCCAGCCGACCGGCAGGGTCGCCAGCGCGTGCGGGAACATGAACGCGGTGCCGAGCCAGCCCAGGTCGGCATCGCTGACGTGGAACTGCGCGCGCAGATCGTCGTACGACGCGAAGGGCACGTTGCGCGTCGCGTACGACAGGAGGTTCGCCAGCGCCAGGATCGCGAGGACATTCGGCGCGGCGGTGGAGCGGCGGGCCGCCATCACTCCTCGGGCGGCATCGGGTCCTCGTCGCCGGGCGCGAGGGGCGGCGCGTCGGCGCCGCTGGGCTGCGACAGCGACCACCGCAGCTGGTAGGCGCCGGGTCCAGCCTTCTTGTCGGGCTTGGCCGAGATCTTCACCCCGATGGTGCCGTGGGCCGGCACCGCGATGGCGAGCAGCTGCTCGGCGACGCCCGGGCCGCCTCGGTCGGCCTTGCCGGTGGCCGCCCCGGTGATCTCGAGCACCAGATCGAGCCCGGCCGGCGCGTCGACGACCACGTCGAAGGACCCGGCAGCCGCCGGCGGCGACAGCGCGAACCGATCGACGTCACCGGGGCCGAGCTCGCCGCGCATGGTGCCCTGCTCCTCGGCGCCGTAGCGCAGCGGGTTGCCGCGATCGAGCGCGTCGTTGGGCTCGGCCTCCTCGTCGAGGTCGAGGAGCCGGCTGACGACGTCGAGTTGGTAGGGCGCGTCGGGGTTGGCGGGCTTGCCGCTGATCGCGATGAACTGCACGGTCGGCTCGCCCGGCGACACCCGGGGCGCGAGGCTGCGCAGCACCACCGGCTGGCCGGGCCCGCCGGTCGAGCGGACCAGGCGGCGACCGGCGGCGTCGGTCACCTCGACGGTGACCGCGACCTTGTCGACGGCGCTGACCGTGACGTCGAGGCCGTCGCCGTCGGCGAGGCCGTCGATCGCCAGCTTCCACACGTCGACGTCGCCGCCCCAGCCGAGGTAGCCGGTGGCGGGCGCGCCCAGGAGCACGTCGTTGGCCGAGCCGGCGTCCTCGTCGGGCTCGCGCTCGGCGCCGGCCGGGGGATCGGTCGACAGCACCGCGGTCAGCTCGTAGCCGGGCGACGGGCCGACCCGGCCAGCCGGCCCGGCGTCGACGCCCTTTTTGGGCTTGGGCGGCTTGTGGGCCACCTCGCGGACCACCAGGAAGTACTCGCCCTTGTCGAGGGAGATGTTGGGGAAGCCCTCGCCGACGCCGGCGCCGCCGCGATCGCCGGTGGCCACGACCGCGAAGTGCTCGTCGCGCAGCTCGAGCTTGCCGTCGATGCCGGCCATGCCCGAGAGCCGGGCGGCCAGCAGGCGGGGACCCTCGGTGCGCAGGCGGTACACGTCGACGTCGACCTCGCCGTCGAGGGCGCCGCGTACGCCGTCACCGAGCGTCGCGGCGGTGTCGGGGCCGCCATTGGGCTCGCGCTCGGCCGGCCGATCGGAGCCGGCCGGGCCCGCCGAGCGGTCGACCAGCTCGACCGCGGGCGCCGCGCGATCGCTGCGCGCGAGCTTCGTGCGATCAGTGCCAGAATCCTTGCAGGAGGCCAGCACGGCCAGCACGAGCCATCGCTTCACGGCGCGACCTTGCTCCGAGGCGCGATCGCCGCCAGCAGCTCGGCCGACGACACCACCGCACCGTCGACCTTGCACTCACCGCGCAGCTTCATGATCTTGCCCTTGCGGAGCGGCACGACCTCGATGATGAGCTGGTCCCCCGGCACCACCGGCTTGCGGAACTTGGCCTGGTCGATCGACATGAACAGCATCACGTGCAAGTCGGGATCGTAGCCGGCGGCCTGGCTCCCGAAGATGCCGCCGGCCTGGGCCATGGCCTCGATCTGCAGCACGCCGGGCATGACCGGCGCGCCCGGAAAGTGACCCGCGAAGAACGGCTCGTTGATGGTCACGTTCTTGAGCGCGACGATCTTGTCGTCGGTCAGCTCGATCACGCGGTCGATGAGCAGGAACGGGAAGCGGTGCGGCAGGAGGCGCATGATCGCCTCGACGCCGAGGACGGGCGGAGGTGCCATGGCGTTCAGGTACCACGTCGGCGGCGATGCCGGCGCGTGCGCGGCTTGCGCGCCGCGGCCTCGTGGAGCTGGCGCGCGCTGGCACCCGGCATGACCCCGAGGGCGGCCATGACCTCGGTCGCGGCGCGCAGCCCGGTCTCGGCCGCGCCCTCCATGTAGCCTTGGGCGTCGACCGAGGTGTGCTCCCCGCAGAAGTGGAGCTTGCCCTCGGCCTCGCCCTCGCGGCCGGCGAAGGCGGCCTGGCCGACCTCGTAGCAAGCGTAGCTGCCCAGCGCGAAGGGCGCGGTGGGCCAGTGCTGGCGCACCGCCGAGCCCGGGGTGTACGCGGCGCTGGTGCCGGGGAAGATCGTGTCGAGCCAGGGCAGCACCTCGGCGGCCCGCTCCTCGGCGGTGCCCTGCCCCATCGCGACGCCGCGGTCGCCGCCGACGAAGTTGGTGAGGATGCCGTCGACGCCGGGGTAGCCGCGCGAGGTCTCCCAGGTCGCGTGCAGCTCGCCGAGGTCGGTGATGCTCGAGCCGTTGGCGTTGGAGCCGGTGCGCCAGGGCCGAGTCCCGAACCGCATCATCAGCTTGGCGTTGGTGCCGTAGCCAAGCGTGGTGATCATCATGCGCTTGTCGTCGGACAGCTCGGCCGCCGTGAGATCGACCCGGCGCAGGGTGGTGAACGGCAGCGCGAGGACGACCCGATCGACCTCGACCGTGACGTCGCCGGCCGCGGTCGCGAAGGTGAGCGTCGCGCCGTCGTCGGTGGTGGCCAGCGCGGTCAGCGCGTGCTCGAGGACGACCTGGCCGCCGAGGCGCGCGGCCAGCGCGTCGGGCACCGCCTGCGAGCCCTCGTGGATGTGGTAGCGCTCGTCGCTGTCGCCGAAGATGTGGAACGGATCGGGCGTGTCGAAGTCGATGAGGTACAGCAGGTTCCACGCCGACTGTCGCTCGACCTCGAGGCCGTACTCCCCGACGTAAGCCTCCTCGAGGATGAGGCGGATGAGCGAGCCAGCTGGCAGGTTGCCGCCGTCGGCGGCGGCCAGCCACGCCGGGATCGACATGGCGTCGAGGCGGGCGAACTCGTCGTCGTCGTCCTCGCCCGCGATTGCCGCGGTGGCCAAGCGGGCGGCCAGCGGCGTGAACTCGCTGACCAGCGTCGCCTCGCTGACCAGCGCGCCTCGGAAGTAGAAGGTGTCCTGGGCCAGGCCGGCGGTGTCGACCGGCAGATCGTCGAGCGTGAGGCCCAGCTCGTCGCACAAGCCCCTCATCACGACGTGGCCGGAGTCGACCAGCTCGCCGCCCAGCTCGATGACCTTGCCGTCGGGGTACGGGCCGCGATCGGTGAACATCCGGCCGCCGGTGCGGCCCGAGGCCTCGTAGACCGTGACGTCGACGCCAGCCTGGGCCAGGCGGTAGGCGGCGTGAAGGCCGGCGGTGCCGGCGCCGACGACGGCCACCTTGGCGACCGGGGCCCCGCCCAGGTTGTCACCACAGGCGGCGACCAGCGGCACCAGCGCGGCGGCCCCGAGGGCACCGTGGAGGATCTGGCGGCGCGACGGGCCGTCAGTGGTGCGGCGGGCCAGCTCGGCTTTGCGGAGGGCGCGGCGCAGGAACGACAACAGCGGCGTGCGAGCCATCGGGTGTGATGATATGCGGAGTCGTCAGTGTCTCGCCACCACGAGGAGGGTCGTCTCGACGACGATCTCGGCCCAGCGCTCCTTGTATTCCATCGCGGTGCCCAGGTCGTAGGTCAGGACTCCCTCCTCGACCAGGCGCGCGATCTGGGCGAGCTGACCGAGGTTGCCCAGGCCGAGCGCCCGCAGCTCGGCGTCGTAGGAGAACTGCAGCCCGCGGTACTCGCCGGCGAAGACCCCGCCAAAGATGAACGCGACGTCGCGCTCGTCGAGGCGAGCCACCAGGAGTCGGGCCGCGCCTTGCGCCGCGAGCGGGCCGATCATGTGCTCGTAGAAGGTGCGCATCGCGCCCTGATCGATGCCGGCCCCGGCCAGCCCCTTCCAGCTGGTGCGCTCGATGGCGAGGATGCGGTCGAGGCCGGCCTGCGCGCTCGCCGGCGTCACGGCGACGTCCTCGAAGGTCACGCCACGGGCAGCGGCGGTGCGCTGATCGGCCCGCATCGCCTTGCGGAAGTTGCGGCTGCGACGGGCCAGGAAGCCGTCGACGCCACCGTCGAGGCTGGCCACGAAGCGGCTGGTCGCCGGGCCGCGTCCGAGGCGCCAGCCCGGCCGCAGCCCGCGCCGCACCGCCCAGGCCTGCCGGCTGGTCGCGCCCATGCCGGCCAGCAACAGCGCGTCCCAATCGTGGTCGGCCGCCGCCACCGCCAGCAGGTCGTCGATGAGCGCGGCGGGGTCGGCGCCGACGATCGGACAGGCCAGGCCCCAGGCCAGCTCGAGGGGCTCGACGTAGCGACCGCCGGGCCGGGTGGCCTTGGCGGTGGCGAGCCAGCCATCGTCGCGCCGCCAGATCCAGGGCGTGCGCTCGCCCATGAGCGCGGCGTCGGCCGCCAGCACCCACGCCGACGCCGAGCAGAAGCGATCGATCCCGGGCGTGACCGCGACCGCGCGATCGAAGTCGGCGGCGTCGCGGCGCAGCTCGTCGAGGTCGACCTGCGCGAAGGCGTTGGACACGACTACTTCTGGTAGGTCGCCTTCCACTCGCTGTACGGCATGCCGTAGATGATCTCGCGGGCCGCTTCGTCGGACAGCTCGACGCCGCGCTCCTCGGCGGCGGCCCGGTACCACTTCGACAAGCAGTTGCGACAGAAGCCGGCCAGCTCCATCACGTCCTGGTTCTGGACGTCGGTGCGCTGGCGAAAGTGCGCGACCAGCCGGCGAAAGGCCGCGGCCTCCAGCTCGATGCGGGTCGCGTCGTCGACGGTGCTTGGTTCGGCCATGCCGAGGGTCGTAGCATGCTAGAACCTCGCCCGTGTCGTCCTCTGCGGTCACCGAGCTCGAGCACCACGGCGTCCCGATCCACCTCATCGGCACTGCCCACGTGTCGGCCCGCTCGGTCGAGGACGTCCGCCGCGTCATCCGCGAGGTCAAGCCCGAGGTGGTGTGCGTCGAGCTGTGCCAGGGCCGCTACGACGCGCTCACCCAGGACAACGCGTTTCGCAACCTCGACGTCTTCAAGGTCATCCGCGAGGGCAAGACGCTGTACCTGCTGGCCCACCTCGCGCTCGCCAGCTACCAGCGCAAGATGGGCCAGAACCTCGGCGTGAAGCCGGGCGCCGAGCTGCTCGCCGCGGTCGAGGAAGCCAAGGCCATCGGCGCCCGCGTCGAGCTCATCGACCGCAGCATCCACACCACGCTCAAGCGCACCTGGTCGAGCCTGGGCCTGTGGAAGCGCTCGATGATGATGTCGTCGCTGGTGATCGGGCTGGGCAGCAGCGACGACGACGACGACAAGGACGACGACGACGGCAAGCAGGGCGACCCGCCCGCGGCCGGCAGCGCCACGCCGGCCGCCCGCAAGGCTCCGCGCGACCTCGCCGCCGATGACGTCGAGAAGCTCAAGGAGCCCCAGGCGCTCTCCGAGATGCTGTCCGAGCTGTCGCGCACGATGCCCGAGATCAAGCGCCCGCTCATCGACGAGCGCGACCAGTACCTCATGCATGGCATCGAGCGAGCCGCCGCGACCGGGACCCGCTCGGTGGTCGCGGTGGTCGGCGCCGCCCACGTGCCCGGCATGATGGCGCAGCGCGGGCTGCCGGTCGACATGGCCGCGCTCGATCGCCTCCCGCCGCCGTCGAAGTTCTGGACATTCATCAAGTGGCTCATCCCCGCGTTCCTGGTCTTCGGCCTGGTCTGGGGCGCCTTCCATTCGGAGAAGATCGACGTCAAGGACGTCATCATGGCGCTGGTGCTGCCGACCTCGATCGGGGCCGGCGTGCTGACGCTGCTGGGCGGCGGCAAGCTGCTGAGCGTGCTGACCGCCGTGCTGGTGGCGCCGATCGCGGCGATCCATCCGCTGCTCGGCACCGCCATGGTGGTCGGCGTGGTCGAGGCCTATCTGCGCAAGCCGACGGTGGCCGACTGCGAGCGGCTGCCCGACGACATCGCGACCTTCCGCGGCTTCCGGCGCAACCCGGTGTCGCGCATCTTGCTGGTGGCGCTCCTCTCGGGCGTCGGCACCGCGATCGGCATGTGGGTGGGCGCGGCCTGGATCGTCACACTCCTGTGACGCCGTCGCGCCGATAAGCGCGCTACGATTCTCGCCCATGAAGCGTCGCGAAGCATTGAAGACGATGGGCGCGCTGGCCGGCGCTGCGGTCAGCACCCGGTTCCTCCCCGGCTGCGCCTCCGACGACAAGCTGCCACCGGGCATCGACCACGTCGTGGTCGTGATGCTCGAGAACCGCTCGTACGATCACTTCTTGGGGGCGCGGGCCCTGCAGGGCCTCGGCGGCGACGGCCTCACCGCCGCGATGTCGAATCCCAACACGGCCGGCACCAGCGTGCCGGTCTACGAGGCGACGATCGGCAACTTCTGCGTCCCCGATCCGCCCCACGGCTGGGGCGCCGCCCACGACTCATTTGGTAGCGGTGACAATCAGGGCTTCGTCATCGCCCACGAGGCCGCCAACGGCCTTGGGCAGACCGGCGTCATGCAGTACCTGACTCGGCCCCACGTGCCGGTGACCTGGGCGCTGGCCGACGCGTACACCACGTGCGATCGCTACTTCTGTTCGGTGATGGGCCCGACCTGGCCCAACCGCATGTACTGGCACGCGGCGAGCTCGAACGGCATCAACGTCAACGAGCTGCCGGGCGGCGGTTTCAACTGGCCGACCATCCACCAGCGCGCCGCCGACGCCGGCGTGGACTGGCGCTATTACTACGGCACGATCCCCGTGCTCGGCCTGGTCCACAACCTCGACAAGGTCGGCCACGTCCGCCTGATGGAGGACTTCTTCCGGGACTGCATGAGCGGCCAGCTCGCGCCCATCAACCACGTCGATCCGTCGTTCTTCGCCAACGACGATCACCCGCCGCTGCACCCGGCCTACGCCCAGCAGTTCATCAGCGCGGTCTACACCGCCCTCGCCAACTCGCCGGTGTGGGAGCGCTGCATGCTCGTGGTCACCTACGACGAGAACGGCGGCTTCTTCGATCACGTCGCGCCCCCCAAGACCGTCGACGACTTCGCGTCGACCGGCTTTGATCAGATGGGCTTCCGCGTGCCGACCATCGTCGCTGGCCCGTACGTCAAGACCGGCGTCTCGAGCGTGGTGATGGATCACTGCTCGGTGCTGGCCCACATCGAGCGCCGCTTCGGGCTCGAGCCGCTCAACCAGCGCACCATGGCGGCCAACGATCTGACCGACGCGATCGATCTCGAGCGGCTGGCCCAAGGCAAGCCCAACCCGCCCATCGAGCTGCCCGCGATCGAGATCGACGAGTCGCAGCTGGGCGCCGACTGCGCGATGGCGATGGCGCGGATGAACGAGCACCCGATCCACCAGCTCGCCGACCAGCACCCGCACCTGTTCGTCGGCTACGACAACCGCGCCCGGGTCCGCGACGAGCTGTACTTGATCGGCGACTTCCTCGAGCAGCACAACGCCGGCCGCATCCGCCGCGGCCGCTGACGATCTGGCCTTGGCGAGCGGGCACTGAGCTGCCATGCTCGGCGCCATGAAGACCTTCCTGGCTGCTGTCGTCTCGATCGCGTTCCTCGCTCCTGCTGCCATGGCGTGCCCCGGGCACGACAGCGCCGAGGGCAAGACCGCCAAGAAGGACGAGAAAGCGCCGACCAAGCAGGCCGATGCCAAGCCGGCGCCGGCCCCCGCGCCCCAGGCGCCCAATGTCGCGCCGTCGACCACCAAGCCCGCCCCCAAGGCGAGCGCCGCGGCGGCCAAGCCGGCCGCGGGCAAAGTCTCGCAGCGCTGAGCAGCGCGCGGTCGCTGCTCAGACGAGAATATCGAGCAGCTGGACGCGGGTGAGGTAGCCCTCAAGGGTGTGGGCGTAGGCGTCGATGAACAGGTCGAGCTCGAGCGTGATGCGCTTGCCATCGACCCGCACGATCTTGCCGCTGGCCGGGACCTCGGTGCCGGCGAGATCGAGGACGCCAGCGAGCCACTCGCCGCTGGTGGGCAGCTTGGGGCTCGGCCACAGCACCGTGACGTGAGTGCGTGACAGCTCGACCACGCTGGCGACGCCGGCGTCGAGCTTGAGCGTGGCGACCAGCGAGTTGGGCGGCTCGACGTGATAGTTCACCCGGCGGTTGTTGCTGATGAGCTGATCGACCGCGTCGTGGATCGGCTGCGAGATCGTGCTCTCCGGGCTCTCGAGGATGAGCTCGCGAATCTGCTTGAGCTCCTTTTGCGTGCGCACCAGGTTCTGGCGCATGTCGCCGATGCGGCGCTGATCGCGATGGACCTTGTCGGCCACGGTCTCGAGGAGGTTGGCCAGGAAGCGGACGCCCTGCTCCTGGTTCTCGCCGAAGTGCAGTTGCAGCGTCGAGGCCTCGAGCTTCCACAGCTCGGCCTCGCCGGCGACGACCGCGCGGCACGACCGACTCAGGCCGGTGAGCGCGCCCAGCTCGCCGATGAGCGCGGGCGGCCGCAACCGGTAGGTGTCGTCGGCGGGACGGACCAGCGTGACCTCGCCGCGCACGAGCAAGTACAGCTCGGTCGCCGGCTCGCCGGCCTCGAACAGCGCGCCGCCTTCACGCGGCGTGGCGGGCTGGAACAACGCGGCGATCGCGGTCAGCTCGTCGTCGGTGAAGCCACGAAACAGAGGAACCAGACGCAGATGCTCGGGCCGCGGCGCCATGGGGCACCATAGCGCGGACCGATCGCCGCGGTGCGCCTCGGTCGCAATTACCAGCAACCGCCGCGCGCGACCGTTGTCCTAGCGCCGTGCGCGCGGTTCTCATCCGGTTGGAGTCGTGGCCGCTCGTCGCGTGGGCGATCTACACCGGCCTCGGCTTGGTCGGCACCTTGGCGCTCGGGCTCGCGGTCTGCGACGGGCGCGACCACCCGAGCGACGCCCGCCTCGAGATCCGGGTGCCGCGGCTGCCCAAGGCCCACAAGGCGAAGCTGCCGCGCCCGCCGCTCGAGGGGTTCGTCCTCAAGCACACGACCTATCCCGATCTGGCCAGCGTCGCGCAGGCCCTCCTCGTCGATCGGCCGCGGGTGATCGGCATCGGCGAGATCCACCAGCGCGTCGATCGCGACGGCGGCGGCACGGCCACGCTGCTCCAGTTCGCCAACCAGCTGCTGCCGGCGCTGGCCAGCCAGACCTCGGATCTGGTGATCGAGACCTGGATGGTCGACCCGGCGTGCAAGACCGGCCAGGCTCGCTCGCAGCAGGTCGAGCGCGCCATGAAGCGCCCGGCCGTGACCCAGAGCCAGATCTCGTCGCTGTTCGGCGTGACCAAGGCCAACTCGATCACCGCCCACGTCATGCGGCTCACCTGCCAGGACCTCGACGACGTGGCCAGCGACGCCGGCGTGCAGGTCGAGCTGCTGCTCGGGCTGGTGACCCGCGAGCTCGATCGCGTGACCCGCAGCGCGGTGCGCTTTCGCGACGAGCGGCAAGAGACCCGCCCGCTGGTGCTGATCTACGGCGGCGCGCTCCACAACGATCTCTACCCGTACCAGTCGACCCGGCAGTGGAGCTACGCCAGCAGCGTCGATGCCGCGGTCGGCGGTCGCTACGTCGAGCTGGACCTCTACGCGCCCGAGCAGGTCGAGGGCAACCCGCTGTACGAGGGCGAGTCGTGGTACCCGCTGGTCGCCAAGGCCGCGAGCGACCACGTCGTGCTCATCGAGCGCGCGCCGCACTCGTACCTGGTGCTGCTGCCGCGCGCGAAGTAGCGGCGCTCGCGCCGGCGGGCGTGGGCTGGGCCAGATCCCTCGAGGCTATCGAGGGTCGGCTGGGTCGAACACCGCGAGCGCGGGCACGTCGGTCCGCTCGCATTGCGCGAGCAGGGCACGCAGCACGCGACGCTGGAGCGCGGGCTGGTCGGCCGCACCGAGCGGATAGCCGAGCGGATACGGCACCGACAGCGCGCGCGGAGGTCGGACCCGCTCGGTGATCTCGGGGAGCATGGTCACCGAGGCCGTGACGATGCCGCGTCGTTCGAGCTCAGCTTGGACCAGACCGACCGTCTGGTGACAGAACGGTCAAACTGGGACCAGCAACGCGACGTCGACATGATCGTCGAGCAAGAGCTGCGCGGCTTGGGGCGCGCTGTCGCGCACCAGTCGGCCCGGGGCGGTGATCGAGCCCATGAACGAGAGATGTCGGGGCGCGACCTCGCCCACGGCGTGGTCGAGGACCAGCTCGCGCAGCCGATCGAGCGGCAGCGCGAGGTTGCGATCCGCGGCGATGCCGGCATGGTCGAACGACTTGCTGCGGTGGAACTCGCCGAGGGTTTGCACGTCGGTCTCGCCCGCGACCACGCGACACGAGAAGTCGCCGCCGCGAACCGACTCGTCAAAGGCCGGTTGCCCCGCGGGCACGACGCCGGCCGAGGTGACCAGCGCCACGCGACACTCCGACAGCGGCTTGCGCAGGACCGCGCACGGCACCGGATCGACCCGGCGCCACGGGTAGACCCGGAGGGTCGCGCGCAGCCACAGCGGAAGGTCGGCGAACCGTGCCATCAGCGAACCTCCCCAGCGGGCTGGGCGAGCCGAACGCGCCCCGCCACGGTCACCGCCGCCTCCGCATGAGCCATCCCAAAATCCGCCGGAGCCGCGGCGTCAGGCGAGTCCGCTGGTAGGCGTCGCCGAGCTTGCGCACGGCCTCGGCCTGGGTCGGATACGGGTGGATCGTCGACGCCAGCGCGCCGAGCCGGAGGCCGTGGGTCAGCGCGAGCGCCAACTCGCCGATGGTCTCGCCGGCGTGGCGAGCCACCAGGGTGGCTCCGAGGATGCGGCCCTTGCGATCGGCATGGACGCGAGCGAACCCCGCGGTCTCGCCGTCGAGCACAGCGCGATCGACCTCGGTGAGTGGGACCGTGAGGGTCACCAGGTCGTCGCGCTCGCTGGCGTCCTGGGCCGAGATGCCGACGTGGGCGACCTCGGGATCGGTGTACGTACACCACGGAATCGTCAGCGCCGAGACCCGCTTTCGGCCGAAGAACAGCGCGTTCTGGACAACGATCCGGGCCATCGCGTCGGCAGCATGCGTGAACTGGAACCTCGACGCGACATCGCCGGCGGCGAACACGCGCCGGTTGGCGGTGCGCAGGTGGTCGTCCACCTCGATCCCGTGGGCGGTGGCCACGACGCCGGCCGCTTCGAGTCCAAGCTCGTCGAGGTTCGGGGTGCGGCCGGCCGCGACCAGGATCTGATCGGCGGGGACGCGCTCCTCGCCCCGCCCGCGGTCGACGATCACGGTCCGATCGCGCTCGACGCGAACGATCGCGGCTCCGAGCACCAGCTCGACGCCTTCGCTGGCGAGCCGATCGCGGACCAGCGCGGCGGCATCCGGGTCATCGCGGGACAGCAAGCGCTCGCTGCGATCGACGATGACCACCTCGCTGCCGAGCCTGCGAAACGCCTGCGCCAGCTCGCAGCCGATCGGACCGCCGCCGACCACCACCAGCCGGCCCGGGCGCTCGGTGAGCGCGAACACGGTCTCGTTGGTGAGGTAGCCAGCTTCCGCGAGCCCGGGGACACTCGGCGCGGCCGCGCGCGCCCCGGTGGCGATCACGGCCCGTGCGAATCGGAGGCGCTGCCCGGCGACCTCGAGGGCATCGCGGGCGACAAACCGGCCATCGCCGAGAAAGACGTCGATCCCGAGCCCGGCGAGCCGCGCCGCCGAGTCGTGGGGAGCGAGGCCGGCGCGCAGCCCGCGCATGCGCGCCATCACGGCGGGGAAGTCGATCTCGACCGCGCCCACGCCGATGCCGTAGGCCGCGGCGGTCCGCGCCTCGTGGGCCGCGCGGGCCGCGCGAATCACCGCCTTCGAGGGCACGCAGCCGACGTTGAGACAGTCGCCCCCGAGCCAGTGACGTTCGATCAGCGCGACCCGGGCGCCGAGCGCCGCCGCGCCGACCGCGCAGACCAGCCCCGCCGTGCCGCCGCCGAGCACGACCAGGTTGTAGCGCCCGCGCGCGGTCGGATTGACCCAGGCCGGCGGGTGGACGCTGTCGAGGAGCGCGGCATCGGCCGAGTCGCCGGCGACCAGGAGCGGCAGCGCGGCGGTCACGACGGCACCTCGACCAGCTCGCGCCGGAGCGCCTGCCGGGCGATCGCCGTGATCGCGATGCTCGCGACCAGCGTGAACGCGCCGCCCACCCAGTAGAGCCAGCCGCGCCCGGCCCCGCTGCCGAGCTCGGTCGCGCTGGTGACCAGCGAGCCCAGATAGACGTACGCGATCGTCCCCGGCAGCATGCCGAGCGCGGTGGCCAGGAAGTAGTCACGAGCTCGGATCTCGGTCACGCCGAGCGCGTAGTTGAGCAGCCCGAACGGGAAGATCGGCGAGAGCCGGACCAGGAGCGTGATCTTGAACCCGGAACGTCCGATCGCGCGATCGAGCGCCGCGAACTTCGGGTTGCGCTGGACCCGGGCCGCGACCCGGCGACGAATCAGCCGGCGCGAGATCGTGAACGCGATCATCGCCGCGACCGTGGCCACCGGCACGACCAGCAGCGTCCCCCAAGCGGTGCCATAGACGAAGCCGGCGCCGAGCGTCAAGACCGAGCCCGGGATCAGGAGCACCGCGGCCACGATGTACGCGACGGCGAAGATCACGATCGCCCGCGCGCCCTGCCCGTGCATCCACTCGACGAACCCGATCGCCCATCGCTTGGCTGGCACCACGAGGATCGCGGCGACGACGATGGCTACCAGCGCGAGGCCGATCGCAGCGTTGCGCAGGCGTGGGCTCATGCGCCGACCGGCTCGCCGGCCGCGGTCACGCCAGGCTCCCGCCGCAGCTCGACCCGCTGCCCGCCGTGCACGCGAAACAGTGGGCGCCCGTCGCGATCGGCTGACCTTCGAGCGCGAGCGAGTCGAGCTCGAAGATCGTGCGCGCGGCGCCCAGCGGCAGCTCGAGCATCTGGTTGAAGTCGCAGTCGTAGACCGCGCCGTCCCAGCCGACGCTGATCAGCGAGCGGCACATCAGCCCGGTGACGGTCGCGGGGTTGAGGTGCGCGACCAACAGGCTCATGTACTCGTCGTACTGGCCGCGCTGGTCGAGATAGTCGGCGTAGCGCGCGATCGGGACGTTCGTGATCGTGAACAGCTGATCGAACGAGATCCCGAAGTCTTCGGCGAGCCTGGCCTGGTAGGTGGCCTCGAGCTCGGCCTGCGCCGAGGGCAGGAACGCGCCGTTCGGGTTGTAGACCAGGTTCAGGCGGCGCTCGCCGCCGGAGCGGCCATAGCCGAGCGCGTTGAGCCGATGCAGTCCGGCGATGCTCTTCGCGAACACGCCGTGACCGCGTTGTTCGTCGGCGTTCTTCGCGCTGTAGCAGGGCAGGCTCGCGACGACCTCGACGTTGCGCTCGGCGAGGAACTCCGCGAGGTCGTCCATGCCGGGCTCGAACAGCACGGTCAGGTTGCAGCGATCGATGACGTGGCGGCCGAGCCGGCGCGCCTCGTCGACGAGCCAGCGAAAGTTCGGATTGAGCTCCGGGGCACCGCCGGTGAGGTCGACGGTCGTGAGATCCGGGTTGCTGCCGAGCAGGTCGATCAGGCGCTCGGCCACCGCGCGCGTCATGATCTCGGTGCGCTTGGGACCGGCCTCGACGTGGCAATGGTGGCAGGCCTGGTTGCACAGCTTGCCGACGTTGATCTGGAGCGTCGTGGTGGCGGCGCGGCGCAACTCGAGACCGTGACCGGCGAGGGCGCGCTCGAAGTTGGGCGCGCTGCGCGCGACGATCGGCAGGCGTGAGCGCACCGCCGGCATCAGCCGCCACCCGACGTGCAGACCGGTGCGACGTCGGCCGTGCGCGCCCGCCCGCGGCGATCGGCGGCCTCGAGCTCGGGCGTGGAGACGGTACGTGGCAGCTGCGACATGCGTTGTGGACTCCTCATGCGCGACTTCGTTACGCCTGACCAACAGCTTTTTCGACCGGGCGCCGGCTGGTTCATGGTCGGCTGCCGCAGCGCTGCCCAGCGTAGCCGGGGAAGCCGCCGGGCGCTCCTACCAGTCGGGATGTGGGTCTTGGCAGGCATCGACTGGACCCGTCCCCCGGCTCCGCTTACCGTGCCCATGACGGTGGCAACCCGCGAGGAGACTCAGCTCTTGGCCCGACTCCGTTCGGGCGACGCCGACGCGTTCGAGACCCTGGTCGGGCGCTATCACGCCCAGCTCAAGCGCCTGGCCCGCGCCTTCGTGTCCACCGAAGCCTCGGCCGAGGAGGTCGTTCAGGACACCTGGGTCGCCGTCCTCGACGGCCTCGACGCCTTCGAGGAGCGGTCGTCGCTCGGGACGTGGATCTCGCGGATCTTGATCAACCGTTCCAAGACCAAGGGCATTCGCGAGGCGCGGATGACGCCGTTCTCGGCGATGGGCGACGGCGATCCCGACGAGGCCGCGGAGTCCGTCGTCGAGGCCTCACGGTTCGATGACCGCGGCAAATGGAGCGCCCCGCCCGACCGGTGGGAAGACGAGACCCCCGAGCAGCTGGTCGGAAATCAGGAGGCGATGGCGTTGCTCGACGCCGAGCTGCGCCAACTCCCCGAACGACAACGCGTCGTCGTCGTGCTTCGCGATACGCTCGGCTGGACCGCCCAGGACGTGTGTAACGCTCTCGAGATCAACGAGACCAATCAGCGGGTGCTGCTCCACCGCGCGCGGTCTCGTCTCCGGGCTCGGCTCGAACAACACCTGGACAAACGCTGATGCTCAGCTGCCAGCAGATCACCGAGCTCATCACCGACTACCTCGAAGGTCGGATGAGCTTCGCCAACCGCATGCGTTTCCAGATGCACGTCGGCATGTGCAAGCACTGCCGGGCCTACCTGCGCCAGATGAAGGCGACCGTGGCGGCGGTAGGCCGGCTGCCCGACGCGCCGATCCCGGACGAGGTGCGGGACGAGCTGCGCAAGCGCTTCGCGACCTGGCAGGCCGCGAAGACCGCGCCGGCCGCGCCCGTCACTGACGAAAACGAACCCGAGCCGACGTAACGACGCCACCGGCAGCCAGCCACTCGAGCGAGCCACTCGAGCGAGCCACTCGAGCGAGCCACTCGAGCGAGCCACTCGAGCGGAGCGCTAGGTGTCAGTTCGCGAAGCTGTGGGTGAACACGTAGTCGTTGTTGGCGACGTCGTCGTGGCACTTCGCGCACATCGGGACGTCGGTGCCTTCGAGTGGCAGGTCGTTCATCGTGATGACCTGGCTGCCATCGGGTGAGGACTCGAGCCAGTACCACTGCCCGCCCTGCTTGCTCATGATCGTGAGCGCGTGCGCGGGCTGGTCGGCCTGCATTCGGTTCTCCTTGACGATGATCGCGCCGTCGGGGAGCGGCAGCGTGTGAGCGTCGATCGCCGCGGTGACGATCTGGTTGTGATAGGTGACCACGAACATGTTCATGTGGCCCTTCGAGGCCATGGGCTCGGCGTTCTCCGCGAACGTCGGCCAGCTCGCGTAGTCCTTGGCCTGCGCGAGCACCGCCTGGGAGTCGACCGACGGCATCGCCATGCCCATCTTCATCGCCGGGTCGCCGCCGCCCGAGCTGGGCTTGGTCATGCTGTCCTTGGGGGCGCCACCGCAGGCGACGACCGTGGACACGAGGAGCATCGAGAGCTTGAGACTGGGGTGCATCCGCGTAGGTCTCGGCGGTCGCGGCGGCGTTACACGCCGGCGCCACGAATCGCCGGCACCAGCTCGGGCGAATCGCGCGTAACGGACCGCGGGCTCGCCAGACTCCCGGTCGAGGAGAATCGCCAAGGGCGCCGTCCGCTGGTGTTCGAGTAGCCTGTCGCGGCGTCAGCTCGAGCGTCCGCGCTGATAGGCTGCGGTCATGAGCAAGCTCGTCGTCCTCGAGGGTCTCGACGGTGCCGGCACCACGACCCAGGCCCGGCGCCTGGCCGAGGCGCTGACCGGCAAGAGCTACCCGACCCACGTCACGCGCGAGCCCTCCGACGGGCCGATCGGCACGCTCATCCGCACCATGCTCACCGGCGGCCACGCCATCGCGGGCGCGTCGATCGATCAGGCCACGTTCGGGCTGTTGTTCGCCGCCGATCGCATGGACCACGGCCAGCGCGAGGTCGACCCGGCGCTGGCCGCCGGCACGATCGTGATCTCGGATCGCTGGTACCACTCGTCGCTGGCGTACCAGGGCACCGGCGCGGCCCGGGCCTGGATCGCGACCCTCAACCAGCACGCGCGCCGTCCCGATCTGACCCTGTTCTTGCGCGTGCGCCCCGAGATCGCCGCCGATCGGCGCGCGGCGGCGGGGCGGACCCAGGAGCTGTTCGAGGAGCTGGCGATGCAGCGCCGGGTCGCGGCTGGCTACGACGAGGTCCTCGCCGAGCTGCAGGCGCGCGGCGAGCGCATCGACATCCTCGACGGCGAACAGCCGATGGACGCGGTGACCGCGGCGATCGTGGCGGCCGTGATCGCGCTGGTCCGCGAATAACTTGCGCAGCGACGGCGGGCGCGCCAGCGTCGGGTATGCGGCGCGTCCTCGCGATCCTCGTCCTGGCCAGCGCGGCCTGCGGGCCCAAGGTCCACCCCCAGGCGACCTTCGACCAGGATGATCCGCGCGCGGATCACCGCGCCGCCGAGGGGCCCGGTGACGAGCCCAGCGTCGCGATCGTCGACGGACCAGCGCCGGTGGGGACCCGCACCGGGTCGCTGTCCCGGCTCGAGGTCGACGCGCTGCTCGACGCCGGCCCGGCCGAGCTGTTGCGCGCGATCGAGGTGACCGCGCTGCGTCCCGACGGCAAGTTCACCGGCTGGCAGCTGGTGCGCTTCGTCGTTGCGCCCGGTGCGCCCCATCGGTTCGGCGGCGTCGACCTCGCGATCGGCGACGTGCTGGGCAGCGTGAACGGCCACACCCTCGAGACCCCGCCCGATCTGTCGGCGCTGTGGCTCGAGCTGTACCGGGCCTCGGCCATCGACGTGCGCCTCGATCGCAGCGGCCGGCCGATCGCGCTGCACTTCGACATCACGCCGTGAGCCCGCGGAACGCCGCGATCGCGGCCCGCGGATCGTTGGCGAACACGCCATCGACGCCGGCCGCGGCCAGCGCTCGCAGCCGCGCGGGATCGTCGACGGTCCAGGTGTGCACCGCGAGCCCGGCGGCTCGCCACCGGGCCACCGCTTCGGCGGTACAGCGCACGTGGGGCGGGTGCAGCGAGCGCGCGCCCGCCACCGTCGGTGCCACCGCGACCTCGCGCTCGAACAGCACGCCGAGCGGCAGGTGCGGTGCCAGGGCGTGGACCGCCACCAACGCGGCCGGGTCGAAGGACGAGATCACGACCCGCGTCGCCGCGCCGGGCTGAGCGGCGAGCACCGCCACGACCGCGGCCGGCAGCGCGCCGACCGCGCCGGGCCAAGAAGACTTGAGCTCGACGTTGATCGGCAAGGTGGTCGCGGCCAGCACGTCGGCGAGCAGCGGGATGCCGTGGTCGCCGCCCAGCACGACGGTGCGGAGCACGGGCCACGGCGTGGTCGCGATCGACTCGGGGCGATCGGCGAGTCGGGTGAGCGCCGCGTCGTGGAACACCACGACCTCGCCGGTCGCGCAACACCGCACGTCGAGCTCGATGCCGTCGGCGCCGTGCTCGTGAGCCAGCGCGAAGGCGGCCTGGGTGTTCTCGGTCGCGTGGGCGCTGGCCCCGCGATGGGCCCAGACCCACGGGCGCGGCCCGCGCCGCCACAGCTCGAGGACCTCGCCCGACATGCCCGCAGCGTCGCACGAACCCGACTGACGTGGCAGCGCTCCACGCCGATCGGGAGGCGTGCTCAGGTCTCGATGAACTGCTTGTGGATCGCGCGGGTCAGATCGTCGACGTACGGGCGATCGCACCACAGCGTGATGCGCAGCGGCGACACGCTCACCGCGTTGAGCGGCACGCCGGCGCCGATCGCGGCCTGACGCGCGCGCACGATGATGCCGGGGTTGCCGCCGATGCCGTGGCCGACCATCGTGACCGCGCCCTCCTCGCCCAGCTCCAAGGCGGTGTCGAGGACGTTCTCGAGGCGCTGCTTGACGGCGTCCCAATCGGGCACATCGGCGATGGTGAACCAGCAGCGCAGATCTTTGCCCTCGAGGTCGAGGTGGGTCAGCGGGATCGACGCCGCCTCGAGGATCTGCAGGCAGTTCTCGACGGCGGCGCCCCCGGTGGCGCGCAACCGGATCAGCGTCGACTGGCCGGTGACCGCGGCGACCTGGCGCTCGCGCTCGGGGCTCCAGTCGATGCGCGTGCCGCCGCCGTCCTTGTTGGTGGCCCGGGCGTACAGCGCGATCCCGCTGGCGCGCGCGAACTCGACCGACGCGTCGTGGAGCACCTTGGCGCCCTGGGCCGCCAGCTCGAGCATCTCGTCGTGGCTGATCGCGTGAAGCAGCTGGGCCGACGACACCACCCGCGGATCGGCGGTGTAGACCCCGTCGACGTCCGAACAGATCTCGCAATAGTCGGCGCGCAGCGCGGCGGCCAGCGCGACCGCGGTGGTGTCGGAGCCGCCGCGGCCCAAGGTGGTGACCTCGCGCTTGTACGACACGCCCTGGAAGCCGGCGACGATGACGACCTTGCCGCGGTGCAGCTCGTCCTCGATGCGGAACGGCCGCACCTCGAGGATGCGCGCGCCGGCGTGGCGATCGTTGGTGGTGATGCCAGCTTGCGACCCGGTGAACGAGATCGACTCGAGGCCCTCCTCGGCGACCGCCATCGCGACCAGCGCCATGGCCTCGCGCTCGCCGCAGGTGAGCAGCATGTCGAGCTCGCGCCGCGACGGCGACGGGCTGACCTGCTTGGCCTTCTCGATGAGCGCGTTGGTGGTCTTGCCCATGGCCGAGACCACGACGACGACCTTCTTGCCGGCGGCGACGGTGCGCGCGATGCGCGCCGCGACGAGGCGGATCTTCGCGACATCGGCGACCGACGAGCCGCCGTACTTCTGGACCACGATTCCGGTCTGGGACAAGGGCATCCTCCGGCGCGCAATGTAGCGCGCGCCGGTTCTTTGCGTGAACAAGGCGTCGAAGAACTCGCGCCTTCGAGTGCTACCTTGCAGGCGTGCGCTCGCTCGCTGTCGCTGTCGTTGTCGCGTCGACCTTCGCCCTCGGTTGCCACCACCCCGCGCGGCCGACCACGCCACGGCTGCCGCTGGCCGACGCGCCCTACGAGCTGGCCGACGATCTCGACTTCGCGGAGCGCGCCGACGATCTGTTCGCGCTCGCGCCCGGTCCGGACCGCACCGCGCTGCGCGCCCAGCTCGCGGTCGTGCTCGGCGACCGGCTCGATCGCGCGCTGGCCCGCGGCCGCATCGATCGCGCGTCGGCGGCGCTGCTCGAGGTCGCCAACCTGTGGCGCGGCGAGCCGGCCGGGCTGAGCGAGCTGGCCGCCATCGCGGGCTGGCCCGAGCGGCTCGATCGCGCGCGCGCGGCCTTTGCGCGAGGGGGCGCCGATCGCGACGCCGCGCTGGTGCTGGTGCTGCGGCGGGGCGCCGACCCGGCCCAGGGTGCGCGCGATCGCGCCGAGCTCGACCAGATCCTCGCCTACACCGACGACCTTGGCCAGGCCCGCCTGGGCGCGCTCGGCATCGGCTCGGGCGCGATCCAGACCCTCACGCCCATCGTCGAGCGCGCCCTCGCGCCCGAGCTGACCGACCGCTACGTCGAGCTGGTGGTGAACCGCGCCAACCTCGCCGACGCCGCGGTGAGCGGGACCGGCGCCCCGCCGCCGTCGGCCAGTCCGGTCTTGCGACCGGCGCTGGGCGCCAGCCGCGACGTGGCGATCGCCCTCGCCCTCGATCACCGCGCCGATCGCATCGGCACCACGCTGATCGGGCTGCAGGGCCTCGGGCTCGACCGCTCGCTGCAGCGCATCGCGCGCGCGGTCTCGGCGGCCGACGGCGCCGCGGTCCACTGGGCCGAGCTGGCCCGCGCGCTACGCGCCACCGAGGGCGGCGAAGACGAGGTCAAGACCTTGGCGGCGCTGGCGATCTGCGTCGACGGCCTGGTCCGGTTTCCGGACGACCCGACGCTGTTGGCCTGCGCGGGCACGACCGCGGCCGACGTGCCGCGGGTGGCCCAGCCCATCGCGCTCCTCGAGCGGGCCCGGACCCTGGTCCCCGACGACACCCAGCTCGCCGATCGCCTGCTCGGCCTGTACCGCGAGCGCCTGGCGCGCCTGGTCTACGGCTCGCGACCGCTGGCCGCCAAGGACCGGCTCACCGAGCTCGGCACGACCTACCACGCGCTGGCCCGAGAGTTCCCCGCGCAGGTGTGGACCACGACCTGGGCCGAGGCGCTGGCGACCTACGGCCGCGGGCTGGTGAGCCAGGGTGATCTGGTCGGCGCGCGCGCGCAGCTCGAGGCGTCGGTCGCCCTCGAGCCGACCCTCGAGGCCCTCGAGATGCTGGGCACGATCGCGCTCAAGACCGCCGACTACCCGGTCGCGCGCCGGCAGTTCGAGCGCGCGGTTGCCCTGCCCGGCGATCGCCCGGCCCAGCTGTACGCCCGCGCCAAGCTGCTGCGCCTGGCCGGTGACGCCGCCGCCGGCGCCGGCGCCAGCGATGCCGCCGCCGAGCACTACACCGGCGCGCTGGAGCTGTGGGCCGACCTCGGCGACAAGCTCGACCTGCCGCCCAACCTCGCCGGCGAGCGCCTGGTCGAGAGCGGCAAGCTGTTCTGGGCGCTGGGCAAGCCCGACGACGCGGCGGAGCTCCTGGCCAGCGCGAGCGACGTCGATCCCAACGGCGCCGACACCCACATCCAGTCGGTCGCGTTCCTGCTGCTGCACGAGCGCTACGACCAGGCTCGCGACAATTTCTACCAGGCGCTGGCGAGCGATCGCATCGGCGACTACTTCAAGGTCTACATGGCGCTGTGGGTGGTGGCCGAGGGCCGCCGCCTGGGTCGCCCCGACGATGATCAGGCGCTGGCCTACCTCGCCACCCGCACCGGCCCGCTCTGGTACGACGACGTCGCGCGCCTCGCGACCGCGCGCGCCACGCCCGCCGAGCTGATGAGTCGCGCCCACACCCGGGCCCGGATCGCCGAGCTCACCTACTACACCGCCGTGCTGGCGCCGCCCTCGGCCAGCGAGGCCCGCCGCCTCCTCGAGGACGTGGTCGCGTCCGACCTCGTGCTGTTCTTCGAGTACGACATGGCCAAGCACCAGCTCGCGCGCTGAGATCTCGATGCGGACCAACCCTGTGACCCACCGCGACCCGTGACCGGCGCGCTCGGCGCGGTGTTGCGGCGGGTGTTGACCGCGCGGGCGGTGACGACGTGCCTGGGCGTCAGCGCCATCACGGGCGTGCCGGCGCTGGCGGCGACGGGGCGCGCGCCGGTGCCCTGTCCGCCGGCGGCCGCGCCGATCTGGCTGTGGTGCGCCGGCCAGGACGTCGACGCGGCGACGCTGGCCAAGCTGCTCGGCGACGCGCTGCCGGCGGCGATCGCGGCCGGGCTGGTGACCGTCGACGGCGCGTGGGCGCGAGCGACCGTGACCCTGGCCCCGATCGGCGCCGGGCTGGTGGTCGGCGATCGCCACGACGCCGACCCCGACGACGCCGCCCGGGTGCCCTGGCCCGACGACTCGACGTTGCACCTGTTCCACTGCCTGCCGGCGCGCATCGGCGCGTGGCTCGACGTCGGCACTGGCGCGGCGGCCTTGCCGATCGCCGCCGGCGCCCGCGCCGCGCGAGTGCGCGCGACCGACGTGGCGACGCGGTCGCTGGCCCGGGCGCGTGACGGGCTCGCGCTGGCGGACCGCGACGACGTCGAGCTGGCCCAGGCGGATCTCCTCGACGGTGCCGGCGCGGGCTGGGCGCTGGTCAGCTTCAACGCGCCCATCCCCGGCGAGCGCTCGACCGGCCCGGCCAGCGGCTGGCATCGCTCGCCGATCGGCGCCGATGTGCGGGCCCGGTTCTGGCGCGCCGCCGCCGACGTGGTCGCGCCCGATGGCGAGGTGCTGGTGCACAGCGCGATCGACGACGCCCGGGCCGCGCTGCCCGGCGGCGCCTGGACGATCGCGCGCTACACCCCGGCCGGCGGGCCTGGCTTCGCGATCACCCGCTGGCGGCCGCGCGGCCCTGATCGCCTCGACGTGATCGAGGTCGCGCTCGCGCCGGGCCGGCCCTACGTCACCCGCGCGGATCTCGACGCGATCGATCCACGGTGACGCATCGATCCTGATAGCGTCGCGGCATGATCTGGCAGCGCGGGCTCGCCGCGGCGGTCACGGTCGCGATCATCGTCGCGCTGGGCGTGGTCGGCGCCTGCCGTCGCTCGAGCAACGCGCCGCTGCCGCCGCCGCTGGCCGAGCCGGATCGCTTCCCCCATCCGGCCCATGCCCAGCTCGCGTGCACGCCTTGCCACGATCAGGCGGCGGCGGTCGCCGGCAGCGTGCGCGTGCCGGGCGCCGACGATCACGCCGGCTGCGACGCGGTGGCCTGCCACGGCGCCGCCTTCGCCCAACCGCCCGGGCCGCTGTGCAAGGTCTGCCACACCGCGGTCGATCCGACCGGGCAGACGCCGAGCCCGCTGCGCGCGTACCCGGCCGTCGACGGGGTGCGGGCCCTGCCCTCGAAGTTCTCCCACGCCAACCACCTCGACGACGCCGCGATGGAGCGCGCGGTCGGGTTCCACGTCGCGTGCGCCGACTGTCACGAGGTCGATCGCGACGGGCGGCCCGGCGCCGCCACTCACGGCGCGTGCGCGCGGTGTCATGCCGAGGAGGTCGGGCTGCCCGACGCGCCGGCGATGGGGACCTGCGCGGGCTGCCACACCCAGACCACCGCCGCGCGCGTACCCCGTCAGCTCATCGTGCGCGATCTGGTGTTCGATCACGCAGCTCATCGCACCGACGCCCGCGGCGCCGCCATCACCTGCGCGACCTGTCACACCCAGACCCGCACCGCGTCGTCGGCGCTGGCCCACCCGGCCCCGCAGATCGCGGCCTGCGTCGAGTGCCACGACGACTCCAGCCGGGTGCCCGGCACCAAGCGGATGCGGATCTGTCAGACCTGCCACACCGAGATCGCGCTGACCTTCGGGCGCATCGCGCCGCGCTCGCACCTGCCCGCGACCGAGACCCCAGCCAATCACACGCTGGCGTTCCGGCGCGATCATGCCCTCGACGCGGCCGACGCCACGCGGTGCGCGCGCTGCCACACGATGATGTCGGGCAGCGCCGAGAGCGCGTGCGACGAGTGCCACGCGGTGCTCAAGCCGCGCGATCACAACCTGGTGTGGCGCGAGATCGACCACGGCACCGAGGCGATCGCCGACCGCGATCGCTGCGCGACCTGTCACGTCGTCGACTACTGCTCGGCGTGTCACCGGCAGCGCCCGCGCTCGCACGGGCCGATGGGCACGTTCGAGGCGGCCGATCACGGCGACCTCGCGCGCATGAACCCGGCGGCCTGCATCACCTGCCACGAGATCTCGACCGACTGTTCGCGCGCGGGGTGCCACCAGTGAGGCGCGCGGGCGCCATCGTGGTGGCCGGCGTGGCGATGGCGGCGAGCGTGGGGAGCGCGGGCGCGGACGAGGTGCTGCCGAGGCTGCCGCTCCACCTGCCGAGCGGCGGGTTGCGGGCCCGGATGGCGATGCGCAGCCCGGCGGCCGTACCCGTGGCCGTGACCGTGACCGTGACCGTGGCCGTACCCGTGGCCGTGGCCGTACCCGTGGCCGTACCCGTGGCCGTGGCCGTGGCCGTACCCGTGACCGTACCCGTGACCGTGGCCGTGGCCGTACCCGTGGCCGTGGCCGTAACCGTGGCCGTGGCCGTGGCCGTACCCGTGGCCGTACCCGTGGTGGTGGCGAGGCGGAAGCGCCGCCCCGCGAGCCGCGCGGCGCCGACCGTGGTCGTCCCGTCGGCCCATGCCCAGCTCAGCCTCGGGCTCGCCGTCGACGGCGCCGGGCTCACCGCCAGCGGCGCGACCGCGGCCGGCACCGCCTACAACGCGGGCGGGGTCCGCGACTACTCGCCGGCGCGGGCCTATGCCTTCGGCGAGGCCTTCCTCGGCACTCGCGGCCTGATCGTGCCCGGCATCTCGGCGTACCTGGCCTCGCAGTTCCAGTTCGCGCCTGCGACCACGACCCAGGTGCCGATCATGCGGGCCTGGGATCGCGTCGATCCGTTCCAGATCCGCACCGCGTGGACCGATGCCGACGGCATCTTCGACGTCGGCGCCCTGCGCACGCTGCGAGTGCGCGGCGGCCGGCAGTACGTCTACGGGCCGGCGGTCGCCCACCTCGACGGCTTGTCGACGAGCTGGAAGACCTCGCGGGTCCGGCTCGGCGGGTACCTCGGCAGCCGGGTGCCCGACTGGTTCTACGCCAAGAGCGGCGACGCGCCCCCGCGCGGGCTGGTCACCGGCGGCGAGCTGGCGGTGGTGCTGCGGCGCGGGCGCACTCCCCTCGCGCTGCGCGCTCGCGGCCTGATCTACGGCGGCGCGACCCACAGCGACTTCACCGTCGACTGGACCGCGCGCCGCGATCTGGTGCTGGCGATCTCGTCGCGGCTGGCCGGGCGCGAGCTGGCCCGCGAGCACATCACCGCGCGCTACCGCTGGTCCGACGTGACCCGCATCGTCCTCGACGCCGACCTGCGCCATCGCGCCGACTGGCTGTGGGACTACGAGCTGCGCGACGACGCCACCGGCCCGCGCCGCTACCTCGACCTCGGACCGCGCCTGCCCCGGGTCGGCGTCAAGCTACGCGCCGGCACCGTGCTCCTCGACAACATCGACCTCTTGGTGTTCGGCGGCTTCGCGGTCGACAGCCGCGGCGACGACGAGACCCCCAGCTACACCGCGGCCGGCTGGGCCGAGGGTGGCGGGTCCTTCGAGGTCCGCATGCGGCGCACCTTCGCGTTGTCGTTCTCGGGGCTGACCCGGGTCTACAACCGCGCCGACGCCGCGCTCGCCGACCGCCTCGTCGATCGCGAGAACGCCGCCGCCCCGTTGACCTGGACGCCGCGCCACGTCGGCGAGCGCAGCCTCGTCGAGGGCGGCGTGGTCGGCAAGTTCTCCGGCGGCGCCCGCCGCTTCTCGGTGAGCGGCGAGATCTACCTGCGCCGCACCCGCTACGCCGCGCTCTACCAGGACGACACCATCGTCGAGCCGATGCCCGAGGCCGCGCTCGACGCGGTCGAGACCCACGGCGGCGGCCGGTTCGTCCTCGAGGCCTGGATCTCCCCGGCGATGCGGGTGCGCACCGAGTACGACCTGTCGAATCGTCTGTCGGTCGCGCCCGAGACCGACGGGCTCAAGTCGCTGCGGCTCATCGCCGAGGGCCGCTACTGATGCGCGCGCTGGTCGTGCTCGGCGGGCTCGGCGCGATCCTCGGCGCGCGGGTCGCCGTCACCGCCGCCGATCAGCGCACCGGCTTCGATCACATCGTCCACGAGGGCCGGGTCTCGGTGCTGGGCGGCGCGGCCATCGCGTGCGCGTCGTGCCACGCGATGACCGCGAGCGGGACCCTCACCGGGCGCCCTGACCACCGCGCCTGCTTCGGGGCCTGCCACGGCCCGTCACCGCGGCGGGGCGAGCCCGTCGACGAGCCCCGCGCCGCGGTCTGCGCGGCCTGCCACGCGCCGAGCCAGCTCGCCGCCAAGCGCCCGACGGTGAGCTACCCGCCCTACCAGCTCGACGCCGACTACGGCCTCACGCTCGATCACGCCCGCCACGCCACGCCGGCCTGCACGACCTGTCACGCGACGCCTCGCACCGGCGGGCCCGCCCCGGCGGCGCGCGCGACCGCACCCCACGCGCGCTGCGCCAGCTGCCACGCCGTGGCCCAGGTCGCGCCGCTCATGACCGCGTGCAGCGCCTGCCATCCGGCCGCGTACGGGGCCAACGCCCGACCACGCCTCGCGCCCGGCGAGCTCGCGGTCGGCGACGCCTATGATCATCAGCGCCACCGCGGCCGCGCGCCGGCTGCCGAGGCGCTGCGCTGCTCGACCTGTCACGTCGCGATCGCCACCGCGACCGGCGTGGCGCTGCCCACGCCGGCGATGTCGACCTGCACCAGCGCCGGCTGCCACGACGGCGCCGCCGCCTTCGCCAGCGTCGGCGACTGCGCGCGCTGCCACACCCGCGCACCGACCGAGGCCTTCGAGGTCGCGCGCCCGGATCTGCGCTTCTCCCACGCCGGTCACGCCGCGCGCACCCCGCTGCCCGCGTGCGCCGGCTGTCACAGCCTCGATCGCAACGGGGAGGCTCAGCCGCCCAGCCACGCCGCGTGCGCGAGCTGCCACGCCGCCGACTTCGGCGCCCGCGCGCCCACGATCTGCGGCGCGTGCCACCAGTCGACCGAGCCGTGGCGCCACCTCAGGGCCGACCAGCGGCCCCCGGCGCGCTCGGAGTACGGCGCGACGCTCTCGCACCGCGCGCACCAGGCCACGCCGTGCGCGAGCTGCCACAGGCTCGACACCGCCGCGCGCGAGCTGCGTCCGCCGCGCGGACATGCCGCCTGCACCGGCGGGTGTCACCGCGCCAGCGACGGGCCCGCGCCGCAGCTCGAGGCGTGCGAGGCCTGTCACGGTCTCGGTCTCGAGGCGCGCCGCGACGCCCAGCGCAGCGCCGCCGCGTGGTCGGTGCGCAGCCAGTTCCGCCACGCCCCTCACCGCAGCGCTGACGGCGTCGCGATCGCGTGCGCGCGCTGTCACGCCGAGGTCGCCAGCGCCGACACCGTCGATGCGATCGGGGCGCCCGGCAAGCCGACCTGCGCGCCTTGTCACGACGGGGTGGTCGCCTTCAAGATGACCGGCCATGGCTGCGCCCGCTGTCACCGACCGTGACGACCGCATGCCGCGCTGGCAGCGCGTCTATCTCGTCGCGCTGTCGGCGGTGACCAGCGGCGCGCTGACCTACGCCTTGTGCGACTGGGGCCACTGGACGCGCCTGCATTTCGGGCCGTACGACGGTGCGTGGTTCTGGCAGGCCGGGCCGACCGCCTCGATTCCCATCAACTACTTCGGCACGATCCTGTGGGGGCTCGGCGGCGCCGCGGTCGGCGCGCTCCTCGCGCTGGTCGGGATCGCAGCATGGCGCCGGCCCGTGCCGCGATCGTTCCGCCAGCTCGGCACCGCGTGGTCGCTCACCGCGTGTCTCCTCACCGGCACGTACTACCTGTGGCACCTGTGGCCGTTCTGATCCGGTCGTGAAGCGGCTGTAAGCGACCGCGAGCATCGGGCGTTCGTGCGGCAAGGAGCCACGATGCCCACCTTCCCCTGCCCCCGCTTCCTGCTGCTCTCCTCGCTCGCGCTCACCCTCACCGGCGCGGCCTGCGCCGGCCAATCGGGTTACGCACCGTCGACGATCGCGACCGAATCGGCCGCGGGAGATCGCCTGCTCGCCCCGACCGCCACCGCCGGCGCGGCCACGACGATCGGGACGCCCGCGCCCCGGCCCGACGAGCGACCCGGCCTCGCGACCGCGTGGGGCGAGTCGGTGTGGTCGCCGATCACGATGCAGCCCTTCGTGCGCGCCGCGGCCCAGCCGTGGGCTGCCGCGGTCATCCACTACAACGACGCCGACGGCGTGCGTGCCCACGCCGCCTATCTCGGCGCCGCGGTCGGGCCCCTGGAGACCTGGGTCGGCGACGGCGCCCTCGCGGTCGCGATCGTCGACGACGCTGGCGCGATCTTGCCCGGCCTCGCAGCCGGTGGTCGCAACCTGGTCGCCGCGGTCGACGGGCAGCGCTACCAGATCGTGATCCGCAACGCGACCAGCGCGCGCTTCGAGGTCGTCACGTCGGTCGACGGTCTCGACGTCATCGACGGCAAGCCGGCCGGGGTCGATCGCCGTGGCTACCTCGTCGAGCCCCAAGGCCAGCTGGTGATCGACGGCTTCCGCCGGAGCGACGATCAGGTCGCCGCGTTTCGCTTTGGCAAGGTCGCCAGCTCGTACGCGGCGGCGACCAGCGGCGACGCCAACGTCGGGGTGATCGGCGTGGCGCTGTTCGCGGAGCGCGGCGCGACCTGGACCCGGGCCGAGCTCGGTCGCCGTGATCAGGCCAACCCGTTCCCAAGCCGGAGTTACGCGACCTCGCCCTGAGCGGCCGCGCAACGCCCCCGTTAGGGTGACGGTCGAGCCGACGTCGGCGGAAGTCTTGGCGTATCATCATCGGATGAACTGTGCGGTCTGCGCCCGCAACCCGGTCGAGAGTGGGCTCCTGTGCGAGGACTGCCGCGAGGAAATCGCGGGTCCGCTCGGGCTGGTTCCTGAGCAGATCCTCGCCACCAGCGCCAAGCCGACCGGCGCGGTGCTCATCGATCCCTGGGGACGCCAGCACTCGCTCGACGCGCGCACCCTGCTGGGGCGGGCCCTCGAAGGCGCTGGCATCACCGTCCTCGAGAGCTCGGTGTCGCGTCACCACGCCCACCTGTCCTTCGATCCCGCCAAGAACACGTGGTCGCTCCGCGATCTCGGCTCGGCCAACGGCACGATGGTCAACGACCAGACCATCGCGGACGCCGCGGTGCTCAAGTCGGGCGACCGCGTGATGATCGGCCAGGTCGGCTTCTACTTCGTCGCCGACGGCAAGGATCTGCCGCAGGTCGCGATCGAGCCGAGCATGAGCACGACGTTGCGGCCCAGCGACCGCATCCGCCCGCCGCTGCCCGACAACGAGTTCGAGCGCGAGCGCACCGACGTCGGCCTGCCCCAGCTCGCGGTCAGCCTGCACGAGCCTACCGGCGGCGGTGGTGGCCTGGTCGAGGTCGACCACAAGCAGGTGCAGCTCACCGCCACCCAGTTCGAGTTCTTCGCGCTCCTCGTCAAGCGCATGGCCGACGAGGTCCACCAGCCTCACCTGGTCCGCGGCTTTGTCCGCACGTCGGAGCTCATCGGCGATCTGTCATGGGACACCCACGATCCCGGCGACAACCACGTCAAACAGCTGGTGCGGCGGGTGCGGCGGGCCTTGGTGAAGGCCGAGATCGGCGACCTCGTCGAGTCGCGCCACCGCTTCGGCTACCGGCTGCGCGTCATCCCGCGCCTGCCGTAGCCGCCGCGACCCCGGACCGATACCCGACCCCTCACGCAAGGTTCACCGGGTGCGTCCTCGCGCGAGGGCCGGTCGTCCCCTACCGTGCCGCGCATGAAGCGCATCGCACTCGTCGTCGCCGCCACGCTCGCCCTGCCTGCCCTCGCGGCGGCTCAGCCGACGCCCAAGTTCGTCTACGGCAAGGCCGAGGACCTCAAGGACGTGAAGGCGACCGAGTGGACCGCCACCGCCGAGGCCGGCCTGGTCTTCACGACCGGCAACTCGCGTACGACCACGCTGTCGGGCGCGCTCAAGGCCAACCGCAAGCAGCAGCAGAACAAGCTGTCGCTCGAGGCCAGCGGCACCTTCGCCAAGGCGTCCAACGTCGCGGTCCGTGATGGCCTGCCGCCGGGCTCGATCCTCTCCGACGACGACCTCACCCGCACCTCGGAGACCTCGGCGCAGGCGTACAACGGCAAGCTCCGCTACGACCGCTTCCTCAGCGAGTTCAACTCGCTGTTCGTGGCCGCGCTCGCTGGCGGTGACGTCGTCGCCGGCAAAGACTTCGTCGGCGGTGGCCAGCTCGGCTACGCTCGGCTGTTCTACAAGACCGAGACGCAGGAGGTCTCGGGCGAGTTCGGCTACGACTTCAGCTACGAGGCCTTCGTCGATCCGACCGCCGAGTCGATCGGCATCCACTCGGCGCGCGGCTTCGTCGGCTACAAGGGCAAGGTGTCGACCGACACCAGCGTCGAGGGCTCGGTCGAGCTGCTCGGCAACCTCAACCGCCAGAGCGATGAGGTCGGCCCGATGAAGGACCTCCGGGGCACCGGCGTCGCGAGCGTCTCGACCAAGCTGTCGAAGTCGATCTCGTTCGCGTTCTCGCTGACCGGCAAGTTCGACAACGTGCCGGCGCCGTTCTCGATCGCTGGCTACACCACCGACGCGACCAACCCGCCCCAGGCGCTCAAGCTCGACACCACGACCAAGGCGTCGCTGATCATCACCTTGCTCTGACGTCCGCGATCCGGACGCTCCGCCCGACACTCGAACGCCCGCCCGAGGCCCGCCCGCTGTCCGCCCGCTGTCCGCACTGCGGGCGCTCCGCCCGACACTCGAACGCCCGCCCGCTGTCCGGACGCTGTCCGCGATCCGGACGCTCCGTCCGAGGCCCGGATGCTCCGTCCAAGACCGGAAAGCGCTCGCGCAAGCCCCTCCTACAAGCTCGTCGACAAGGCTTCGAGCAGCGTGCGCAGCGTCTTCGCGCGGGCCTTGCCGAGGCGGTCGCTCCAGACCTTCTCGGTGGCGTCCGCGGCGCGCCGGACCTCGGCGGCCCACTGCCGACCGCGAGCGGCCAGACGGACGCGCTTGATCACGCCGTGATCCGGGTCGGAGTAGCGCTCGACCAGCTTCTCGCGCTCGAGGTCGTCGACGAGATCACCGAGCGTCTGCTTGGCGACCGCGACGGTCGACACCAGATCGGAGAGGCGCAGGCCGCCGCCTTCGATCAGCGTGAGGATCTGGCTCTGGACCGGGCGGAGCGACGGGAACCCCTGCTTGCGCAGGCGGTCGTCGACCGCGCTCGCGAGCTCGAGTGAGGGCCCCAGCAACAAGGCGCGGATGTCACGACGTGGTTCTCGAGCCATGGGCAAATTTCGCCGGTGCGAAGGGCAGCGTCATAGCAGAGCCCCGCTCCGCATGGAAAGGCAGTAGGACACAAAGTCCGGGAAGCGGACAGTGCGCGACCGAGTATGCGTACACTCCGGACGCGCATCGCCATCGATTGCCACGGCGACGCAGGTTCCGCTACGCGGCGCTTGCGATCGCGTCGTCGGGGGCGGCGCGCTGGAGACGCTCGATCTCGGTGGCCATCGCGCCGGCGACCATCTTGCGCCACATGCGGAGGTCGCCGCGCAGCGACCACGCCGCGTGCTGCCACGAACCCCACGACGCCGGCTTGTTCTTCTCGAACGCGAAGTGACCGACCCACGCGAAGCCGTAGCCGAAGACCGGCGCGGCCAGGAGCACGGGCGGCACCCAGGGCGAGGCCGCGACGCAGGCCATCGCCAGCGTGGTGCCGACGAAGTGCAGGCGCCGACAGGTCGGGTCGAGGTGCTGGCTGACGTAGAAGGGCCAGAACTCTTCGAACGTGGTGGGCGCGGGCTGATCCATGGAGCGCAGACTACCTGATCGGCGCGACCGGCTGAGCGCGGATGGGGCGCTCGCGGCTACTCGACGACCAGGTTCACGTCGCCGGTGTTCTGGCCGTGAATGTGGCAGTAAAACGAGTCCGAGCCGTCGGTGACCGTGACCGCATAGGCGTCGCCGCTAGCCATGTTGTTGTCCTGGTGCGGGAAGCCACCGATGCCACCACCCGAGTGGATGCGGTGCTGGGTGCCGTCGAGGTTCTGGATCTTCACGAGGGTGCCGGCCTTGACCCGGACGACGCCGCCGTTGAGCGCGCCGAAGTGGGTACCGGCGCCGGTGCCACTGCCGATCTTGAAATCATACTCCTTGGCGACGGTGAGCACGGCGGTGCTCGACTCCGCGCCGGCGACGGTGGACTCGGCGTTGATGGTCAGCACCTGTCCAGCCGCGGCGGCGTCGCCGTTGGGCGGGATCGTGACCTTGACGGTCGCGGTGGCCGAGCCACCGTCGATGACGTTGACCGTCGACGGCGTGATCGCGACCGTCCACGAGGTCGGCGCGCCGGTCGCGGTGAGGGTCACCGGCCCGTCGAAGCGCTGGGCGTCGACTGTGACGGTGAAGGTGGTGTCGGTGCCGAGGATGGTGCTCGCGGTCGCGGGCGTCACCGCGAGCTGGTAGACCGCGGCCGCGGCGTCGATGGCGGGCGCGGCGTCGACCTGGACGTCGTCGTCGCCATCGTCGTCCCCACCGCCGGCGGGCGTCACGCCAACCTCGCAGGCCGCGAGCGCCGACAGGCTCAAGATCGCGAGCAGCGTGGCGCGGCGCGAACGGACGATCATCATGGCCGAACGGCTCTGCGAGCGTCGTGCCGCGACCAAGCGCTTGTAACGACAAGGGGGATCGGCTGGTCATGGATGCGGCGCTGGGGTCTCGCACCTGAATTCGGGGTGACGACTCCCACGCGGCACCTCAGGGTCGGGAGCGATTCGGTCCAGCGCCGGCCGCGGGTCGGCGCCGGCACGCTCGGCTCGCGCGGCGTGGCGGGGCTCGCGCGGCGTGGCGGGGCTCGTGCGGCGTGACACGACTCGCGCGGCGTGGCACGACTCGCGCGGCAATCCCAGGGGACTTCTCGGGTGCGCGGGCAGGGCTCGCGCGGCGCCGGTTCCGGGCTACAGTCGAGGGGTGCTTCTCCTCGCGCTGATCACGTTCGGTGTGACCGCCTGGTTCCTCGGCCTGCGCAACGGCGGTATCGCTGGTGGCATCAGCGTCGCGGCCGTGCTGGCTGCCGAGGTCATCCCCAAGACGGCGATCGCGGTCTATGCCCTCCACGTCCTGTGGATCGGCGGCCTCGCATACTTCGGCCCGAAGTGGCTCAAGGCGCGTCGCCCCAAGGCCCAGGCCAGCTGGCGCGGCGACGCCAGCAGGCTGGTCCGCCGCGGCCTCGCGCTCTGGCGCAACCGCTAGCCGCGGTCCGCCGCGGCCTCGCGCTCTGGCGCAACCGCTAGCCGCGGTCCGCCGCGGCCTCGCGCTCTGGCGCAACCGCTAGCCGCGGTCCGCCGCGGCCTCGCGCGTCGCCCGCCCTGCCGCCTCGCCGCCTGTGGCCGGCCGCCGCCGCCGCCCCGGCCGCAAAGCACGCGCTGCGGTTACTCGAGCCGCTCGCGGCAGGGGTAGTCGCAGGTCTTTCGGTGCGGGCAGTCGAAGGCACAGCCGCACGCGATCGCGAACCGCGCCAAGATCTCGTCGGCCGGGTCGCTACCCACGGCGCGCCGGGCCGCCCGCGACGCCGCCAGCAGCGCCACCGGCTCGTGGGCGTAGGGCGTGCTGGTGAACCCGAGGCGGAACAGGGTGTCGCGCACGATGCGGTGGGGCAGCGCCGTGACCTCGCCGAGATCGTCGAAGCGGATCACGCCCAGCTGGCCGAGCATACCGAGGATCCAGAACAGCTCGATGCGGAACAGCCCGCGGCCCAGCACGGCCTCGAGGGCGGTCCACGCCTCCGACGCGGTCTTCTGCTGCTCGAGCGACGACGCCAGCTCGGGTGACTCGGCGCAGCGGCGCGCCGCCAGCGACGCCAGCATCAGCGCGCGGGCGTCGACCTGGGCCGGCAGGTTCTCGGGGACGGTGCCGTGGTACAGGTCGCCCAGCACCTCGGCCTGGTCGAGAGCGCGATAGGCGCGCAGCACGCCGTCACGATCGGTCTCGAGACGGAACACCAGCGCGGCCGCGACCGCGATGCGGTACAGCAGCTCGTCGGCGTTCTCGACCCAGGTCTCGGGGTCGAAGCCGAAGTCGGCGGGCGCGTAGAGCGGCGCAGCGCCCCCGACCTCCATCCACCAGCCACTGATGCGACGGGTCGTCTCCTCGAGCACCTCGTCGGAGAAGCCGTTGGCGAAGCGCGACGTCGGCACCACGCGATCGCGCCCACGCGGCGACGCCGGCGGGGTCCCGGTGACGAGGTGACGCAGGTACGGCGGCAACGGCGAGCCGGCCGCGGCGGCCGCGGCTGGCGCGGGCGCGCCGGCGCTGACCTCGGGCTCGACCTCGGGGGCGGCCACCACCGCGCCCTCGTCCTCGCTGGTCGAGGTCGGGATCTCGGGCTCGGGTAGGGGCTGATCCTCGTCGAGGAGCTCGTCGGTGTCGATGGCGCCGACCCGGTCGCCGAAGCGCTCGGCGCGCGGCCCCAGGACCAGCGCGATGCCCAGGACGCGGGCCACGCCGGTCGCGACCAGCACCGCAAAGTAGTTCTCGAGGTCTGGCCGCGACGGCAGCTTGCCGCGGTACGCGAAGGAGCCCAGATGCTTGGACAGCTCGTCCTTGCCGTGGGCGCGCTGAGCCAGGAGCTCGTAGATGGTCTTGAACAGGAGTGGGTTGATCTCGAAGTAGCGGTCGGCGACCACGTCGAGGAGATCCTGATCCGCGCTCGCCGCCGCCAGCTTCTGCATGAACGCCGACGGCATGACGGTGCTGCCGCCAGCACCGAAGATGCGAAGCGTGACCACCGGGCGATCCTTGTCCCACAGCCGCGCCGAGCGCAGCCGCGTCCGGAACTCGCGATAGGGCTCGCCAGTGGTCGGGGTCTCGCGCGCGACGCGGGCGACCGCGAGCAGCGCGGAGCGCGGGTCGGAGCCGGTCGGCAAGAACTCTGTGACCTGAGGCATCCGATCATTCTACGCGAGCGCGGTCGGCCGTGCGCTCGCCTGCGGGGCGCAAAACCTACTGGACGATGAGCGAGTACGCGCCGGTCGCGCCGCCGTAGCCGATGACCTGGACCGTGCCGCCGGCCGGCACGTTGATCCGCTCCTCGTTCGACGTGCCGTTGGAGGTCGCGACCTTGGCGCCGCTGGCATCGTAGGCCGCAAGGTCGAGGTCGCCGCTGGCGTGGACGAACTGGATCCGGACGGTACGGGCCGCGGTGACGCGGTACCAGTCGGCGTCGCCCGGGCATAGGCCGAGCCCCGCGTGGGTGCCGACCGCGACGGTCGCGGCGCCGGTGCGCGAGTCGTTGGGCTCGAGGGCGTCGGCGCAGGTCGGCTCGGCCTCGAGCGTGCAATATGCCGGTGCCTCGTTGTCGGCGACCTGGTCGGCCGTGGCCGCGCGCTGTGGGCAGGTCTCGTCCTCGGTCCACGCCTTCCACGCCGCGCCCTGCCCCATGGCCTGAGCCTTGGCCTGCCAGCGCGCGTAGCCGCCGGTCTCGGCCCGGAACACCGTCGGAGCGACGCAGGTCATGGCGGCCTCGGCCTCAGCCTGCTCGTCGCGGGCGTAGGCCATCACGACATCGTACATCGCCGACGTCGTCGAGTTCCAGCAGCAGGTCTTGCTGCGCTCGTAGGTCAGCTCGCCCAGGACGAAGTCGTCGATGACGCGGTACTGGCGGTCGAGCGCCTCGCGCGAGAGTCCCAGGCGCGCGCCCACGTCGTACAGGTCGGCGAAGGCCGCCTCGCGCCGCTCGCGCGCCGAGCACGACGCCGGATAGTTGCGGAGGTGGCGTCGCGCGTCCTCGATCTGCGCGACCAGCTCGGTCTTCTGTTGCTCGGGCGACACCTGGCCGAGGATCTGCTCGAAGCGGGCCGGCCGGGCCGCGATGCGGGCGTAGTCGGTGGAGTTGATCCAACTGGCCTCGTCGCCGCGCATCCAGGTGTTGGTCCAGTAGCCGCCGACGTTCTTGGTGACCCGCCAGCGCTTCACGCCGCCGCCCAGCTTGGCGAAGTCGACGCCGTCGCTGCTCTGGCCGACACCGCCGGTGTAGTCGCTGGTGAAGTAGCTCTTCGACGCGACGCCCGACTCGCGCTTGCCTTGGCGGCGCGGCATCGAGCCCGAGATCGTGGTGACGTCGAGGTTGCCCTCGCCCAGCACCGCGACGTCCTTCACGACCAGGGTGTGGCCGATGCCGGAGCGCTGCCAGCGCTCGATGAGCATGTCGCCCGAGCGGACCGCGTCGGGGACCAGATTGAAGGTGTTGGCGGAGTCGGCGAGGTTCATCGAGCCGAGGTAGTTGAGCGCCATCACGGTGAAGTAACCGGCGCGCTTGTTGAGGTGGATCTCGTCGAGGTACGCCCCGAGGACGCCATTGCCGACCGCGGGCTGGACATCCTCGCCACCGGTTACGGTCTTGTTGCGGAGCGCGGCGTCGCTGGGCCAGCGCGCCTGGTACTGGGCCGGGGTCTGCTTGGCGTAGTCGACGTACTTGATCGCGAACTCGGGGCTCGACGCGTAGCGGCCGGCGCTGGTGCGCACGCCGTTGTGGCCGAAGTAGACCCGCTTGCCGGTGCTGTCGACGCTCTCCATGAAGAACGGCAGCTCGTACCAGGCCGCGAAGGTGATGCGCAGGAAGATGGAGGTTTCGGCGCACTCGAGTGACGGCGCGTCGAGGACCTTGCCCCACGGCGTGGTGAGCTTGAACGTCGTGCTGTAGCCGTCGGCCGACGGGGTCCAACCCAGCGACTCGAGCCACTGGCCGTACTTCTGATCCCAGGTGAGGCCCGAGTTGGCGGGCCAGGCCAGGCCGGCGAGCTTGGCGGCCGCGGTGTCGCGATCTTCCCAGGCGTTGCGCGCGCTCCAGACCTGGGTGCGCGTGGTGTCGGTGTTGACCAGGAGGCCGCGGCGGTTCTCGCTGTCTTCCTTGCCGTTGGGCGGCGTGGGCGACAGCTTGCCCTCCATGCCCCACTCGGAGTCGAGGTCGACCGAGTCGTCGGCGCAGGCCCCGAGACCGAGGACGGCGAGCAGCGAGATGGCGACGAGCGAGGTCCTGCGCATGGTCGGGCCACTCAGCAGAAATTGTGCCTACTCCTACACACACGATCTCCAGCACTTGCCGGTGCCGCTGTCCGGCTGCCCGGACAGGCGGCGAGTCGACTGGCCAGGCCGCGAAACCCCAGGCGCACCCCGTTGCAAGCCAATTTCCGGGTTCGGTCGGCGCGGTCGCTCTGCTATGGTGGACCGATGGACCCACTGCGCCGCGAGGTGTTGGCTCCGCGCCGTCCTGCGGGCTTGCTCGGCCCCCTGTTCGTCCTCGGCAGCACGCTCACGCTGGCTATGGCCATGGCCACGATGGCGCTGGCGCCGCACGCCCGTCACCACGGCCGTTACTACCGGCCGGCGATGCAGCACCACGTGACCCCGCACGAGCTGGGTCGCCTGCGGGCCGAGCCTCGCGGCTACGGCTCGGAGCTGGACGCCCGCAACTGCCAGCGGCCGGTCTATCACGCCAACGCCGACGGCACGGTCGACGCGACCTTCGAGGTCTGCGCGGACCGCCCTTCGCGCCGCTGACCGGCGGGCGCGAGCCTCAGCTTTTGAAGATCGACGGGTCGGCCGCGATGCCGCGCGCGTCGAGGTCGGCCCAAAAGCGCGGCACTGCGCCGGTGGCGGCGAACGCGTGGCCGTCCTCGCCGCGGTAGCTGAACAGCGTCTGGGTGTCGAAGCCGACCTCGCGGACGCCCAGCACCTCGTCGATGCTGACGACGCGCAGCGTGCCGTCGGGGAAGCGGGCGACGTGGACGACGAGGTCGCAGGCACCGGC
>Ga0209181_10000536_pt1 | contig 70480 bp, 64 predicted proteins | sample MAT05_FD_187208 | JGI IMG/M metagenome (GOLD analysis project Ga0209181, IMG submission 187208) | Freshwater microbial communities from Lake Fryxell liftoff mats and glacier meltwater in Antarctica - MAT-05 (SPAdes) (version 2) | ecosystem: Environmental > Aquatic > Freshwater > Ice > Liftoff... | reverse complement strand
TGCCAAAACGATATGACTTATTCAAGGACTTGAGTACAGCATATCGTGAGCGTTGCGAAGTGCGGCTTCAGCCCACGTAGCAACATCCGCTCAGAATCCCCCGTGTTTCAACCGGGGGAGAGTTCAAGCAGAGAACGACATTGACCTCAACACGATTCTGATCGCCGACCTGCTGGATCTAAAGGCGGTCGAAGCCGCACCGCTCATCGAGCAGGCGTTTGCCGCTGAGACCGTCGATGAGTTCATGGTCGGCACCTGGGCTGCTATCCAGGTTGAACTGGGGCTAAAGCAAGAAACAGATTTTTCGCCAGAAGCCCTCAAGCCAAAAATCCCGCCTGAGATGGCTGAGATGAGGCAATTGCTTGCCAAAATCGATGCCATGAACCACAAACCGCAGGGCTTTGGCACGACCAAACCGCAAACAGTGAAGCAAGGTAAGAAAAAGAAGAAAAAGTAGGCAAGCCGCTTCACAAACACCGCTGCTATCCTGGACAATCAAAGCGATCGCCTCAACGGATTGCCATGGATCTTCAACTCGCTCAACTCGTGGTTAACGGCTTGGCTGTCGGCAGCATTATTGCTCTCGCAGCGATCGGGCTGACGCTGACCTACGGCATTCTGCGCCTCTCCAACTTTGCCCACGGCGACTTTATGACTCTAGGCGCGTATTTGACCCTGCTGGTTAACACAGCCGGACTTAACATCTGGCTGTCAATGTTGTTAGGAGCAGGTCTCACCGTTATTGCGGTACTGTTGAGTGAAAAGTTGATCTGGTCGCCGATGCGTACTCGACGAGCAAGCTCCACAACGCTCATCATCATTTCGATCGGGCTGGCGCTCTTTCTGCGGAACGGCATTATCCTCGTGTGGGGCGGCGGCAACCAGAGCTACAATCTACCCGTTTCCGAAGCGCTTCCCGTCCTGGGGTTACGGATTGCTTACTACGATATTGTCGTCACCGTGCTGGCAGTTGTGGCGATCGTCGCGCTCCATTACCTTCTGCAAAAGACCCGGATTGGCAAAGCCATGCGTGCCGTTGCTGATGACATCGATCTGGCTCGCGTGACAGGCATTAATGTTGATCGCGTTGTCATTTGGACGTGGATGATTGCGGGTAGCTTAACCGCGTTGAGCGGCAGCATGTTGGGCTTAGTCGAAGCGGTGCGCCCCAACATGGGCTGGTTTCTCATTTTGCCGCTCTTTGCAGCAGTCATTCTTGGCGGCATTGGCAATCCCTACGGTGCAATCGCAGGCGCGATCGTCATCGGCATTGCTCAAGAAGTCAGCACCTACTGGCTACCGACCGAATACAAACTCGGCGTTGCTCTAGTCATGATGGTGCTTGTCTTGCTCTTTCGTCCTCAAGGCATTTTTAGAGGCACGTTGTAAAAAACATCGGTCAAGCTTCGTCTGTAGTCTGTAGCCCTTCGTTCACGCTTGGCTAGCCAGGTCAAGCCACTGCGCGCTTCATCCCCGACCCATCACCTGAACAAGCAGCTACAGGCTACAAACGAATCAATACACGCTAAATATTCAAGTAACCGGCATAGATCGCGGCAACGAGAAGATTAACTCCCAGCAGCAGCAAGGCCCAAAAGGTGCGGAAGGGATAGGGAGGATTTCCTGTTTTGGTGACAGGAGATGCTGGTTTTTTAGCCCGTGCAGTCATAACGAAACTCCTTAGAGATCAACTGTTTAAGGAATACCAAAGAATGCTGAACATTGGTAACGTCATTGGACGAATCTTAATGTCCGAAAGACTACGCATAAAGTATCTAACAAGAGAGAGCCACCTGTTTGGTCGGCTTTAGCTCCTTAAGGTCTCTTTCTGGGAAGCACTCATCCTGCCAGCGTCAAGCTTCCTTCAGTCCACTTCCCCTGCATGGTACGAGCTACGCACAAGCGGACCCGATCGCACATGGGCAAACCCCATTCCTCGCGCCAAGTCTCCCAAGCGATCGAACTCAGCGGGTGTCCAGTACTTCTGCACGGGCAAATGCTCCAACGAAGGGCGCATGTATTGTCCGATGGTGAGGCGATCGCACCCCACTGCTCGTAAATCTGTCAGTGTCTCCAGCACCTCTGCTTCGGTTTCACCATGTCCCAACATCAGCCCTGATTTAGTTGGGATGGCTGGGTTTAGCGTCTTGACAAGCTGAAGCACCCGCAGCGATCGGTCATATTTTGCCCCACGTCGTACCGGAGCCTGTAAGCGCCGTACCGTCTCAATATTGTGGTTGTAGCAAGCAGGCACCGCGTTTACCACTGTGGCAACGCGCACTTGCTGCAAAGCGTCTGGTTCTCCCCCGTCTCGCCCGCCCCAAAAGTCTGGTGTCAGCACTTCAACCTGCGACGTTGGGTTGCGCTGGCGAATGGCGGCGATCGTCTGAGCAAACCAACCCGCTCCCTGATCCGGCAAATCATCCCGTGCGACCGAGGTAAGCACCACGTAGCGCAAGCCCAACAGGCTCACTGACTCTGCCACCTTCTGCGGTTCCTCTGGGTCTAGCGGCATGGGCGCGTGTCCCTTATCCACCTGACAAAAGCCGCACGATCGCGTACAGGTCGGACCCATCAATAGAAAGGTCGCCATCTTCTGGGCATAACACTCACCTCGGTTGGGGCAGCGTCCCTCCTCGCAAATCGTGTGAATTTGACGCTGCTTGATGATTCGCTGCACCGTCGAAAGCTCGCTCGCCTTGCCCAATGGGCGTTTCAACCACTCTGGCAAGCCTTCAACTGCCAGACGACGGGACGACACAGAATCAAGAGCGTTTGTTTCAGCAGTCATAAAGTTGGGCACACTACGTTAGACACAGCATCGCTTTCTCAAATTCTAAAGGATTAGAGCAGTCAGGCTGAGCATGAACGCTCAACCTGCGGTCACACTGGCACGAGTAATTCTGCTCTGTTGGGGCTAAACTGGGTTGTGCTGCGGTAGGATTACCGTCTAACGTCAGTACAATTCATTGTTTAATTGTTACTATCTAAGTCTCAATCCTTAGTTAACTAGCTGAGGTTATGAGCCACGTCACATCGACTGTGACTTTTCACCTTACTCGCTAACCTTGCAGTCTCTACCAGAGGAGTTCCGTTGTGGCAAGTCACAAGATCCTGGTCATTGATGACAGCAACGTCATCCGAAACATGGTTCGGGATATGTTACCGAAGGGTAACTTTGAAGTCCTGGAGGCAAAAGATGGCGTTCAAGGGCTGAACTTGATTCGTCAAGAGCGCCCTAACCTGATCATGTTAGATTTCTTGCTGCCTCGGCTGAGTGGCTGGGAAGTTTATCAGCAGATCCAGATTCAGCAAGATCTACAAGCCATTCCGCTGGTGCTGATGTCTGGTCGTAAGGAAGAGGTCACTGAGAAACTTCAGGAGCCATTTGAGTTCTTTGAGTTTGTCCAGAAGCCGTTTGATCAGAAAGAGCTGATTGATGCGATCAAAACCGCAATGGCAAAGGCAAAGCGTCGCCCTGCTGCGGTTGCGCCAGCGCCAGCAGCGCCAAACGTGGTAGCCGCCCCTTCAAGCGACCTTCAAGCACTCAATGAAAAGGTTGTTAAGATGCAAGCCGAAATCGATGGCTTGAAGAAGCAGATGTCCCAGATCTTGACCTTCATCAGACAAAAGCTGAAGTAACAACAGGCTGAGTTTGGAGTCCTGTGCGATCGTGTGAAACAGTACTCCTACCTTGCAGCAGCACGATTTCAACGCAGACTGTCTGCTGCTATTGCTGATTCAGTTGGTAAAGCACCTGCACTTTGTTGCCCGCTGATGGATCATCGGCGGGATAAACCCCTACTTGGCTTGTGCCCTTTTCAGGGCGAACAATCAACTGCACTTTGTTATTCAACTGTAGCCCTGCCTCTGTACCCGCTGGAACATCAGTGCTTCGTTGCGGCGAGGATGAGAGCGGCGCATTGGCTGAAGGTCTTGCGACAGAGCGTTCTTGAAGCCCATCTAAAGAAGCGGCTGAGCCGATCGGTTGGTTTTGGGCGAGGCTGGGAAATGCTGAATTGGTCAGAATAATCACCGTACCGACTGCGATCGCTTTAAACACCACTGGTACTCCTGACAATGCTTTATGGGTTTACTTTTGTGCTCTAAACGGATATCCCACACCTTCAACGTTCCAAGCGCTCCACACGTAGCGTCATCGTTGATTTTTCGACTCAAGTAAAACTTAGCAAGATGCACACAAAATAGCATCCTGCCTACGGAAGATTGGGCGCGATCGCGCGACGTTGCTCTGAGAATCGAGCTTCAGGCAAAGTTTACCAAAAAGCTATCAAGTCAGGCGAGTTCAGTCCTTTGCTCCAAAGGCTTCCAACTCATGAAAATGGCTAGCGTGCCAAAGAAATTGGCTCGTAACTTTACCAGCAGTGAACACCACCCCTTCGGCGGCTAAAGCCTCTGCTTGTTTTGGCAGGTAGCGGGTAAATAAACGACCGTCGATCGCCACCACACGATGAACAGGTAGCTCCGGCGGGGCTTTTTTTAGGAAGGCTGGAATCGCTCGGTAGTAAGCCTTTGCTACCCCCATCGCCAGCAGCAAATCTGACGTTCTCACCACGCTGCCTGCCGGAATCCGGGCAACAAATTCATCAAACCGACCTTTAGCATCGTCTGGCAGTGCTGGTAGAGTGTGCTTCGTAGCTGTTACCGAATCGCCGATCGCGACTGTGCCATCTCGAACCACCATCCCTAAAATGCCGCGCCGCCCAATAAGTTGCTTTGCCAGACCTTTACGAAGTCGTTCCAGTTTCGCGCAGGGTTCGCAGTGGAACGTCGGTCGGATCAGCGCACTCCCCATTTGGAGAATGTGACCCGATGGGACTGTCTCAACGTCTGCATCAACCAAAATGTTTTCGTGCAGATCGCCGGGTTGTAGTCCAAAGTCATTAAGCGATCGCAGATCAACTATGAGCACCTGACGCGGACTACCGCTACCCGCCTTGTGATCGCCCTGGATGCCAAAGCCACGGTGCAGGATCAGGCGATCCCAAGGCAGCATCGGAGCACCCGGTGCAGTTTTGGTTGAGAGCTTGAGGACTCGCATGGTGGCTAACGGGACTTGAGACAATGGGCTGTAGACTATAGACTAAGGAATCCAAATGTGAATCAAGCTCCCCCGTTAGAGTTCAATGTCCTATGGCTGCATCCTTTTCCTTTGATGTTGTAAGCGAGTTCGATCGGCAGGAGCTAGTCAATGCCCTCGATCAAACCACACGCGAGATTCAAAGTCGCTACGACCTTAAAGATACCAAAACGACCCTTGAGTTGGGCGAAACAACGATTACGGTTAACACCGACAGCGAGTTTACACTAGACGCGATCCATACCCTGCTGCAAATGAAGGCTGCTAAGCGCAACCTGTCGCTCAAGATCTTTGATTACGGGAAGATTGAATCATCCAGCGGTAATCGGGTGCGGCAAGAGATCACGCTGCGAAAGGGTATCAGCCAGGAGATTGCGAAGCAAATTTCTAAGTTAATCCGCGATGAATTCAACAAAGTACAGGCATCCATCCAGGGTGATACTGTGCGAGTGAGCGCTAAGGCAAAAGATGATCTGCAAGCTGTGATGCAACGCTTGAAGCAGGAAGAGTTGCCGATGGCGCTGCAATTTACTAACTATCGGTAGGGGTGGCAGCAGAGGGGAGGGTGTAGGGTAGAACGTGTAGGGTAAAGGACGGCGGGTGCCCATGTCGGATCACCATGAAGCTCACGATATGCATAAAGGGCGTTTGCGTCTTTGGTGGGAAACGTTATCCCCTGCGGCAAAAGCGCTGCTGATTCTGCTGGCGGCTCCCCTGTTAGTGCTAAACGGTTGGGCTGTTTCTGCGATCGCGGACTATTTTCATTCTCTGATTGTGATTCTGGTCGCCGCTTCGCTTATTGCCTTTCTCTTGAATTATCCCGTTGGTATCATGCAGCGCCAGGGTGTGCCGCGCGGGCGATCGGCGATCGTCGTCTTTTTGCTGGCACTGTCCATTTTGCTAGCAGGTGGTATTACGTTGGTACCCAGTGCGCTCGATCAAGCCCGTCAACTCGTGGCGCGGTTACCAGAATGGTTCGACTCTGGGCAGCGGCAGTTAACGATTTTGAACCAGCAGCTAGAGGGCACTAACCTGCCGCTTGATTTGAGTCTTCTAGCTGAACAGGTGAACGATCGACTCAAGAGCCAGTTGCAGTTGATTGCAGCACAAGCCCTAAGCGTGGCTGTCTTCACGGTCACCAGTCTGCTAGATGTTTTGCTCACGCTGGTCTTGACGTTCTATCTCTTGCAGAATGGCGATCTGCTTTGGGAAAGCCTGGTGGGATGGCTGCCTGTTAAAGTACAGAAGCCGTTTTCGGAGACCCTGCGCCTGAGCTTTCAGAACTACTTCCTGAGTCAGTTTATTTTGTCTACCTGCATGGGTTCCATCTTAACCCTGATCTTTTTGTGGTTGGCAGTGCCGTTTGGCTTGCTGTTTGGGTTGACGATCGGCGCTATGGCGCTTGTGCCCTTCGGGGGGTCGGTCGGCATTGCCCTGGTGACGCTGCTCGTTGCCCTGCGGGATATTGGCTTGGGCGTTAAAGTGCTGTCAGCGTCGCTGATTGTGCAGCAGATTTTAGAAAATCTGGTTGCGCCTCGCGTTCTAGGCAGCGTCACCGGGCTAAACCCCGTCTGGATCTTTGTCTCCATTCTGACGGGGGCGCGTGTGGGTGGTTTGCTGGGTGTTATCGTTGCTGTACCAACCGCTGTGGTAATCAAAGATATTCTCGTGGCTGTGCGCTCTTCTAGAGGCGGAGGCGGAGCACGATCACATATGACTCAGGACAGTGCGACGAATGGCGATGGGTCGCTTAGCTGCGAGTCAGACACGATCGCATCGCTTGATACTCCCCATGCTGAAGCGGCATTCAAAGAGCAACCGATCGCCAGTGATGTGCCGACGTTGAAGAGTTAGTGATTGGTGATAAAGCTCATTCGCTATCTCAAACAGATTGCTAGAAAACAATGAGGGAGAAACCGACACTGAGCAGCTAGGCGTATGCTTACAGCCGTTTTCACATGGATAAGCCACAGATTGCAGAGTGGGCACTGCCCACAGAGCTTACACCGAGGCTTTTTGAACAATTGTGGGCACTGCCTACTGAAAGTTGCTGTAAAAGGCAAAACTACAGCAAGAACTGCTTTCGTTTCCCCACTTTTTTAACAGGGCTTCTTTAACTCAGCCGTCAGACGTAATTTGGGCAATCAGCGCTTTTAGGGTTGCTTCTGCCTGGTCATTGTCAACCTGACACGTGCCTGCATTGGCATGTCCACCGCCGCCGTACTTCAGCATCAATTCACCAATATTGGTGTTAGACGAGCGGTTAAAAATGGATTTACCTGTGGCGAAAACGGTGTTTTGCTGCTGTCGTCCCCACATGAGGTGAATGGAGATATTGCACTGCGGAAAGAGGGCATAAACCATGAAGCGATTGCCCGCATAGATCACCGCTTCGTTTCTCAAATCAAGCACGGTGAGATTGCCATAAACAGTCGCACAGGCTTGGATTTGCGCCTTGAAGCGAGACTCTTGCTCAAAGTACAAATCGACCCGTTCCTGGACATCAGGCAACGTCAGAATAGTGTCGATCGATTGAGTTTTACAGCTTTCAATCAACTGCATCATTAAGTTGTAGTTTGAGACGTGGAATTCCTTGAACCGTCCCAAGCCTGTTCTGGCATCCATGAGAAAGTTCAGGAGCGTCCAGCCCTCTGGATTGAGAATTTCTTCTACCGTGAATTGAGCCGAATCCGCTTTATCAACAGCGGTCATCATTAAGGGTGAAAGGCTTGGGAATCGCTTCGATCCTCCAAAGTGCTCATAAACTACTCTGGCGGCTGAAGGTGCTTTTGGATCGATGATGTAATTCTTTGGTCGGCTTTGATTTCTAATCGCTTCACTAGAGTGATGATCGAAGACTAAATGAGCACTTTCTACGTAAGGCAGATTGGTCGTGATATCATGCGCCGTGATCTCGATCTTGCCATCCTGCATATCTTTAGGATGAACAAATTTGATTTCGTCGATTATGTCGAGTTCTTTTAGCAGAACGGCACAAACAAGTCCATCAAAGTCACTTCTAGTGACCAACCGATACTTTGTACTGGCTGCCATCATGTGCATTTCCTCTCCTTCAGCGCTAATCTGAACTCTAGGTTGCCCATAACGTGGCTGTTTTACACACGATCGAGTAAACCTGGAAAGTATGAAGGTTGCTCGTCATACTGTCACTGTGGCAAGCCGTTGGCGGCTTAGAGCTTGTACTGGGAGCAACCACCCTCACATTACAACTCATTACAACTAAGGAACAAGAATTTAATCACCTCGGCGTTTTCTGTAGGGGCGCACGGCTGTGCGCCCCTACCTACGAACAATTTGTCGGCTTTATTTAACCCACGATCCTAAGGTTCTCTGATTTGCTGGCGCAACTTTTCCAGCTCTCGATCGGTCTCAGAATTTATAGTCGTTTGGCTGGAAGGCAGTTGGGCTGCTTGTGAGCCGCCGGTAATCTGGTTCTTCATTGCAGCCAGTTCGGCTTCGACTGCATCGGCTTCACCAAGGGATGCGATACGCTTTTCCAGGTCGTCTGTACCTAGTTCGGCAACGGCTTCGGATTGCGCTTCAAGCTGCAACACTTTTTCTTCCATGCGCTCAAAGGCAGAGATCGCACCGCCTGTGCCCACACGACCCATCATGTCGTTGATTTGCTGGGATGCTTTTGCCGATCGCGCTCTGGCAATGTACAAGTCTTTTTTGGTTTTTGCCTCAGAGATTTTGCTCTCCAATTTCATCATGTTTTGCTTGAGCTGCGTCACGATCGTGAACTGCTGCTCAATTTGCGATCGCATGGCTTCTGCCGTGTCCTGGTAGGATTTTCGGCGCGTCAGCGCTTCACGCGCAAGGGACTCTTCCCCTTTTTGCAGTGCCAGTTGCGCCCGACGGTACCACTCATCAGCCGTCGTTTGGGCTTGAGAATATTGCCGTTCGGTACGCTTTTGGGTGGCGATCGCCTGTGCGACTGCCTGACGCAGTTGGATTAAATCCTCCTGCATGTCCATCACAGCTTGTTCCAGAATCTTCTCCGGATCTTCGGCACCACTCACCAAGCTATTTAGATTGGCGCGAATCACCCGCATGATTCGATCGAAAAGTCCCATGCTGCTCTCCGGAGATAATCGTTTTGAGGGTCAAGTTTCAAGGAACAGATGAGGCAGACCGACTCAACCCTCATCGCTCTGAACCCAAAACTTTCCTCAATCGTACCGTACCTTTTCGGTTAGCACCTCTTACCGCTTGTAGACTTCGGTCGAAGAGAGACCCCGGTCACGGAGTCCCTGCATACTTGCCTTCACTTCAGCTTCACTCCGTGCTGCACCTACCTGGACGATCGTTCTGCCATCGGGCAGTGTGCGAACAAAGGCATCTGGCACGACTTTGCGGGCATTTTCTAGCGTCTGATCGTTTTCAAAGGGAATGCCAACTTTGTACTGGTAGGAACCGGAGCCAGAAGCACTGTTACTGGCGGCAGGCGTGTTACCAGTCGTAGGCGCAGGACGATTGGTAGGACGGCTGGGAACGGCTGCTTGCGGTGTCCTAGAGGGTTGTACAGGGTAAGGCTTGGTAGCACTAGAGGTTACCGCTGGAATGGGTACCTGAGCGGATGTGGAGGACGATTCACTGCTGGGCTGACCCGGTGTCGAGGTTTTTGCAGCAGCGATCGTTGGCTTGCTCTGAGGCGTTACCGCTGTTTGAGGTGAAGCCGATGTCGCTGAAGACGGTGTACGGGGATTGAGTGTCCCTAGAGAGGGATTATTGGGATCGATCACCGGGAGTTGAGCGTTGGGGAGATTTGGCTGGACTGGTGGTATTGCGGCGGCACCTGGGGACTGCCCTGGAGAAGCCGCAGGAGCGTTTCGCTGTGCCGTCAACCATCCCAGACTAGATGGATTCATGATGACATATCCGAACATGGCACTAGAGAGCAGCAGCAGCAGCATAGAGCCTAGACCTAACGGCGTGAGTAAGCTCTGCATGAAGCTCCGCTCTGCTTGAGCCTCGGCTTGCTCATCTGCAAGACTGCGGAGCAACTCTTCGGAAGATTCTAGATAATCGTCCAAGTTTGGGGGGGGTGCCTGAGCCAGGGCATGAGTAGCGTCTCCTGCGGACAATGTCGCTTTGCCTGAAGCACCGTCATAAGGAAGCGGGATTTCGGCTGTTCTAAGCGCGATCGCCGCATCAAATGGCTGCGGGTTGGCAGTGAACGCGGGGACGGGTTTGTAGGCATCAGGCACACTCGTTGGGTTAGCGCCCCCCGTCAAGCGTTCTTCTCGTGCTGAGGCTGGCAGTACTGCCTCACTGCTTCTGGCATCCGCAGCCGAAACAGCAATCAGATCGAGGTGATTGGGGGCTTGCTTTCGACCCGACTGAGGCACTACACGTCCGGCTGTTCGCTGCCGCCTGTACCGCACCAGTTCATCTTCTAGCTGAATATCTAAATTGGCCAGAGCGCTGCTCAGCGCTGGATGCAGCCCAACCGCTGGAGCTGATGGGTGAGACGGTTCAACTCTGGAACTTTGACGCATTACGCACCTCCTACCAAGACGCTGATTAACATTAGTTTGTGAAGCAGTTTCTCAAGCGAGTCATTTCTCAAGCGAGGGGCTGACGTTAAATCAAGGAGCTTAGCGTTGCCTTTCGTCATAACTGATGTATGCTGTGACGTTCCAAGCCATGACATTTTAGACTAAACCGATCTCATGCGACGGTAGATGGGTTGCCGTCTGATGTTATCGATCGCTAGCATTTTTAGCCAGACGTTGAGCTAACGTTATACACCTTTTTACGCGTTCCTGCACCCCCTTCATGCTTCTCTTGCCGCTATGTCATTTAAATCTATCGATCACGTTTTGGGGCAGTTGGGCGATCGCTATCGTGCGCATGACCAGCAGCACACCCAACGACTGCTCCGGGCTTGGGTAGAAGCCGTTGGTCCTGTAGTGGCAGTGCAGACGCGACCACTCTCGATTCACAATGATGTGCTGCGGGTCGCCACGTCGAGCGCTGCGTGGGCGCAGAATTTGGTGTTTGAGCGTCAACGCATTTTGGCAAAGCTCAATGTACTCCTCTCATGCTCTCTAGTTGATATTCGGTTTTCGAGCGCTCAATGGCAAGAGACACCACGATCGACCTTGAACGCATCACTACAGGCTCAACTCTGGCAGCAACACCCCAGTCGCATAGCGAACGCCGTTCGAGCGGTTGGCACACAGCGCCCTGAAGCACTCACCGATCCGCTACTGGCGTTTCAGCACTGGCGTGCACTGATGCGATCGCGCACCGAAAATCTGCCCGTTTGTCCCCAGTGCCAGTGTCCAGCTCCCCCCGGTGAGCTGAAGCGCTGGGCAGTGTGTTCTCTTTGCGCAGCGAAACAATGGTAAGAGTGAGCACTCACCAAGATCGCAATCTTTAACCGCCAAAAATTTACGAGGCGCAGACCAGAAAATCTTAGTCAGTCGTTTTTCTTTTTGCTGCCTTCAGAATATTGCTTGTGCGTAGTATTACGGGCTAAAACAGGCTACACATGGCTATACCTGGCGCTAAGTCCCTTAAATATACGGTTATGGCGGAGATAGTTTTTAGCTTAACCTGGCTGAGCAAGCCTCTACTTTAGCCAAAATGCTGAAGTGTATAGCAGCTTGATCCCCGTCCTTTCGCAGACAATGTTAGACCTTTTGTAAAGGGTTTGAGGCGAGTCCACTGCTAAACATGTTGCTCTTGATTTCATGAAAGTGAAGACAATCTAAAAGCCTTCTTTCTGATGGAATCGCTCAGACAGGCACAGCGTCAGCTTCATAGAGTTTTGCGGACTGAATCTGAGCAAACTATTCACTTCAGAATGAATTGAATAACCCTTTGACATACCTGTATATGAAAACCTCACATTCTCAAATATCCGCATGTCGGCACTGTCGATACTATGAGCCGGAAGGACGGCGTGGGGGCAATTGTCAGCAGTTAAATGTAGCCGTCCAGGGTGCCTGGAATGCTTGCGCATTAGCGACTCCACCGTTTTCTCCAGCGTGGGAAAATTTTGAAGATATCATGGTGTGGCAGCAAAAGACGCTCGCCGCCATATCAGATCAGGTAGGTGCCTTAGGCTCTGATGAGGCGACCAGAGTAACGTGGTCAGGCGATCGCACAGCCGCCGCTAGCAGCTTCAGTAGCGCTATGTCCAGTCAAGTGGTAGCGGAGCCTACGCATACAAAAGGCATCAAAGCTCTTTGGATGTAGAGCTTGTAGATATGTTGTCTTCTAAGCGTCATTGACGATCGCCTTTCTAACTAAAATCACCGTACAGTCACAATCGCGAGCAATGGTTTCAGGGATATTGCCTTGAATTGCCTGCTGGAGCAATCCTTCTCGACTGGCACCCACCACAATGACATCACACTGGTCTTTCTGCGCCATATCAACAACAGCCTCTGAAACCGAGCTTGCACAGACAGGAAGCGTCATCACGCTGGTTTGAAGTTGCTGCCTGAGAAAACTTGCATCTTCCTCTAGCAAGTCCTGGTTGAAGGCTGCCTCAGAGTGTGGAAAGACTTGACATAAGCGAATCTCAGGCTTTTGGCTGAGCGTTACGAGGGCGGGCAGTAGCTTGAGCGCATGTTGCGAATTGGGTCCACCAGCGATCGGCACCAGCCAACGGTTTAAGCCCACCACGTGCGTTCCGTCGGCGCTAGGCGATGCTGCGGTTGGATCAGCGGCGTTTGAAGGAGAAGCACCGAAGCCTTCAACAAGCTTGACCAGCACCACATCACAGCTTGCCTGCCGAATCATGGTATCGACCACATCCCCAAAGATGCGACCCGGAGTAGAGGTTTTGCCCTTCCAACCCATGAGCAGCAGATCGATGTGGCGATCGGCAATCGTCTCTAAAATCGCCTTCTCGATGCTTTGTGCCGCTCGAATCTGCGTGTGTACCAGGATGCCTCTGGCCTTGCCTTGCCTGACTGCCTGTTGCAACAGACGGCGGCTCAAGGTCGTATTCACAGCCACTTCTGCTGGCGAACTGTGACGCGGTACGAGGATCACCTGCAAGCATTCGACTTCGTAGTGGCGCTCTTGAGCGATCGCAAAGGCAAGCTTGAGCATCCGGTTTGCCGTTTGGGGGTTGCTCAATGGTAAGAGCAGCCGTCCTCGTCCTGTAGCGGGCGCTCGCGTTTGATACACCACGTACGATGGCTCTGCTCGTGATCCCAGGCGATCGGAACCGCGTAGCTGATCCGACTCAACCCGTAAAATGTCGCTGCGGGTAATGATCCCCACTAGCTTGCGATGATCGGTCACTGGCAGGCGAGACAGCTTGTAGCGGGACAGGAGGTAAAGGACATGACTCAGCGTATCAGGCGGGCTAACGGTAATGGGCTGCGGGGTCATAACGTCTTTCAACACAGCCGTGCCCGGTAGCTGCCGTTGTGCCACTTTGTCGAGATCGGTCAGCGTGACAATGCCTACCAGTCGGCTGTCGTCGACCACTGGAAAGCCGCGATGGTGCGATCGCGCAAACGCCTGTATGACTTCATCTAAGGTCATCTGGCTGCTTAGGGTTTCGACCTTTTGCTGCATCACATCCGCCGCAGTCAGCCGTGCCCAAAGACCATCCTGCACCACGGCTGGCTCAATATGAATTCCTTTCAACGCCAGCAGGTGGGTGTAGATCGAGCCTGGGAACAGGCGCTCTGCGACAAGATATGCCGTCACGGCGCTAATCATCAACGGCAGCACCAGATCAAAGTTCGTCGTGATTTCAAACACGATGACGATCGCGGTAATGGGCACTCTAGCGGATGCTCCCAGGAAGGCTCCCATCCCTGTCAGCGCATAGAGCACAGGTTCACCGCCGAGCACAGCACTGTGCGCTAAGCCCACCAGATGCCCCAATGATGCGCCTAAAATCATACTGGGAACAAATAGTCCTCCCGGTACTTCTACGCCACAGGCAATCATGGTCAAACCAAACTGCACCACAAAGGCAAAAACTGCCATGCGCCAATCTGCCTGACCGCTGGTGAGAAACACTTCCAGCGTGTAGCTATCGCGAAAAGGCACCGGTAGAAGGGCGATCACTGCGCCAGAAACCAAACCTGCCAGCCCAATCCGCCACATCGGACTCATGCGCAGCGTCCGACGGCTCCAGCGAATGCTGTAAAGAATGCCGTGATTGAACACCGTGGACATCACACCTGTCAGCACGCCCAGAACCAGAAAAAAGGGAATTTCTAGTAGCGAAAAGCTGGCGTGATAGTCTAAGGGGTTGACTCCTAAATGGAGATTTGGTCCTGCCAAAACGCGCGCGGTCACACCACCAATAAACGATGCCAGAATCGCGGTGCCCAGGGTCAGATGAGAAAAATCCTGGAGTAGCTCCTCGATCACAAACATCACGCCAGCGATCGGCGCATCGAAGCTGGCAGCCAACCCTGCCGCCGCCCCCGCTGCAATGAGCTGACGCTGATGCTCTGGTGAAGCAGGCAACCAGCGGCTCAACTGAGCTGCCAACGCTGCCCCAATCTGAACGGTTGGACCTTCACGCCCCAGCGCAAACCCAGAACCCAGGGCGAGTGTTGTACTGACTAACTTGACCACTGCGACCCGCAGGTTGAGTGCGATCGGTACGTATGCCAACGCCGCCTTCACCTGAGGCACACCGCTCCCGAATGCCTCTGGTGCAGTACGCTCAACCAGCAGCCCCACTAAAAGCCCACCCCCCAGACCCAAAGTAGGTATGAGCAGCCAAACAGGGAGTGTGAGCGCTTCTTTGAGTCGCCAACCACCCACCCATTGGATGCTTTGCTTCAACAGCACCGCTGCCAGCGCCGCGACCAAACCAATTAGAATAGCCTCCAGAATGGCTAGCCGTTTGGGAGTCAGCAAAAGCGCGATCGATTTGAAGGTGACTGGAAACGGCATTAAACAGCGCTCATAATGATCTCTGCGATCGCCTTTGCTCCAGGTTTGGCAGCCGTACCGTCAGGTTGGTCAAGTGGTCAGTGCGAACGTAGACCTGCAACCAACTCGCTAACCCACAGCGTGAGGAATGGCTCCAAACTCTCTGCTGTCAGTATGCTCCGTTATCTTTTGGAAAAACAATCACGCCGATCGTCTTAGAAACAATCCACAAGTCCATTAAAAAGCTGCGGAAATTGACATAGTAAACGTCGATCTGAACGCGCCTGGGATAAGGAACATCATTCCGTCCAGAGACTTGCCACAGCCCTGTGATGCCCGGACGAATGCTGAAGACTCGATCGGAGGCGTTGCCGTATCGTTCCAACTCTTCCGTTACCACTGGGCGCGGTCCCACCACACTCATATCGCCCTTCAGCACGTTGATGAACTGCGGAAACTCATCCAAGCTGGTGATCCGCAAAAAGCGACCAATGCGCGTAATGCGCGGATCGCGTCGCAGCTTAAAATTGCTTTGGAATTCTCGACGCAAGCCGGGCGAGGTTTCCATCATTTCCATCAGCACTTCATCCGCATTTCGCACCATCGTTCTGAATTTGATACAGCCAAAGGGTTTATAGTTCCTACCAACGCGCTCCTGGATATAGAAGACGGGACCACGAGAGCTAAGCGCAATCAAGACAATAAGCAGGAGGTAAACCGGGGCAAAAACAATCAGAATCGTCAGGGAAAATGCAACATCAAACAACCGTTTGGCAAACACTCCGTTCAAGGCATCATCAAAAAGCGGTATGAAACCACGCTTGAAGAATGCACGAATCGTTTTGCCAGAGATTAATTGGCTTTCGGCAGTCATTTTACTCCTTCACACATCCACACCACACCACACAGTCATTATCATAAAGCCACTCATCCTATCTACACAGTTTTTGGTGCCAATTCAGTCGAAAAACTGGGGCGATCGCAACATGAGTCCCTTTGAACCGGATGCGACAAGGCAGCAGCCATTAACCGCTAACAAAGCGGCAAAAGCTTATCCCACAGGCGTTTCGTTTTTTGCTGCTGCCTGCTGACGTTCACTTTAGAGTGAGAGACGTTCCTGGAATTCTCTGTGGCAGCGCTCCAGGAAAGCTTGATAGCGGTCTTGAAAAACGCTGGGGCTAAACGAGAGAGCGTGCGATCGCACCGCGTCTGGATTTAGTGCTGATTGATACCGTTCAAACGTTTTCACGGCATCGACGATCGCGGTTTCAGTCTGCTCATAAAACAGCAAGCCTGTGCCCGTCTCACCAGTTTGAATGACATCACGTACCGTCTCCAAAGTTCCCCCTAGCCCATAGGCAATGACGGGTGTGCCACATGCCTGTGCCTCTACGGGAGCAATGCCGAAATCCTCAAAGGCAGCATACACAAACGCTTTTGCCTGCGCCATATATTGTTCAACCACCGCATCTGGTTGCCAGCCCAGGACTTGCACATTGGGGCGGGCAAGCTGCTGGATTTGCTTGAGTTCTGGACCCCCACCAATCACAATCAGCGGATAGCCCAACTGGTTAAAGGCTTTGACAATCAGGGAGATTTTTTTGTAGCTCACCAGGCGCGAAACGGTTAGGTAAAAATCCTGCTTCTGTGGCTGAAAGCGAAACCGATTGGTGTCAACGGGTGGATAGATCACCTCTGCCGGACGACGATAGCAGCGCCAGATCCGCCGCGCCGTATGCTTTGAGTTTGCAATGAAATAATCGACCCGGTTGGCTGACAGCACATCCCACTGGCGTAAGCGGTGCAGCAAGTAGCGTGTGAGTAGACCCTGCACGCCTCGCCCAGCCGTACTGTTGTGCAGATAGTCAAAGGTCATGTCCCACACGTAGCGCATGGGTGCGTGACAATAGCACACGTGCAATTGATTCGATCCGGTGAGAACGCCCTTTGCAACCGCATGAGAGGACGACAGGATCACATCGTAGCCTCGGAGGTCAAGCTGCTCGATCGCCAGCGGCAGCAACGGTAAGTACTTTTGGACACCGCTACGAGCGAGTGGAAAACGCTGCAAAAACGTCGTGCCGATCGTGCGCTTAAACAGGTAGCTCTCAGGATTCGTTGATTCAAAATCAATCAGCGCATAGACATCAGCCTCGACGTGCTTAAGAATTTCCTGCACAACCAGTTCGGAACCACCCGTCGCTTGTGGCGTGAGCCATTCATGCACCAGTGCGTACTTCAATGCCACAGTCGCTTTGCCATAGGGGTCACGATTTGCTCTGGTGCAACTATAGACTACTGGAGCGATCGCTAAGAATCGCATTGTGCCATAAAAAAAGACCAGCACAAAGGCTGGTCAAGCAATTGAATACGTTGCTCTCTTGAATCAGAGAAAACTAGCTGCGCGTTCCCAAACGTACAGCGGGTTACTAATTTTTAGTATTCCCTCGTTTCGTGCCTATTGTAGCAAGATACACAAACGTTTTTTCACAAAAATTTACGCTACTTGGCTTTAAATCTTCCCAATGAGAGATAACACGAGCAATAACATCTACCTTTTATTGACCAGGAAAGCGTCTTTGGCGATGGCTTGAGTCATGATGCAGCAGCAATCGAAGTACTCCTGTTGCTGCTCTTACTCCTCACTCCTTACTCCTCACTCCTCACTCCTCACTCCTCACTCCTCGCCTGTCCTGCCGCCAGTTCCGCTCCTCGCCGGGGTTGCGCCCAAAGCGTCTGCTCATGTTTGTAAACGGTCATCCCTGGTTTAGCACCTTTGGGCTTATACACGTGTTTCGGCTCTGTGTAGACCACAGAAACCTGCTCACTCTGTCGGGCACGGCTATAATAGGCTGCTAAGTTGGCTGCAAATTGTAGGTCGATCGCGTCAGGAGTCGTTCCTGGCTTTAAGCGCAGCAGGACGTGGCTACCGGGAATTTCCTGCGTGTGAAACCATAGATCGTAGTCTCCTGCTGTCCTAAAGGTGAGCTGATCGTTCTGGCGGTTGTTGCGCCCGACAAGCACTTCAAGACCCGTTGGCGTAGTGTAGCGATGGGGATGGCTTTGCGAATCTTTGGGGGTCAGGTTGGCGTTGCGATACTCTGGGTCGTTCAAATAGTGCTGTTGAATCAATTCGTCACGAATTTCATCCAGCGTGTTGAGGTCTTCGGCGATTTGGTAGGTCTCCAGTTCCACGATCGCCGCTTCGACTTGCTCTAAGTAGTGGATTTCGGCATTGACGGCTGCCAGCAAAGGCGCGATCGCGTTGCGGGCACGCTTCAACTTTTGATGCTGTTTGTAAAACGCTTGTGCATTTTGCACTGCATTCCGTTCAGGATTGAGGGGAATGGTGACGGGCTGCTCAGTGGTGAAGTCGGGTAGCGTAATGGCTGACATCCCCAATTGCCAATGATGCAGGTTTGCCATGAGCAAATCGGCTTGCTCACGGTAGCGATCGGCACCATCAGACTGCCCCAGACGCGTTTGAAAGACAGTTGCTTTCGTGCGCAGTTTTGACAAAATCGTGTGGAGTTTTTGGGTGAGTTGATGGCGAAGCTGGACAAATTCCTGCTGTTCAAGCTGGCTGGTGTAATAGCAATCAATGACCGTTTGGACGCGATCGACAGCCCTCGTCATGCCCCAACCCATGACAGTGTAGCCATCGGTCGTCCATCCAGGCTGAAAGGTGTTGTGTGCTAACGCTTGCAGCCACTCTTGCCAGCGCTGAAATAACCGTTGCCAATCATCCGCGCTAAGACTGTCGGTGGACTGGTCGGGGCTAAGTCCTGCCACCTGAATCAGCGATAAGGTCAGTGCTGAACTAAGTCCGCGATAGTTTTTTTGCAGATTGCGTCGCAGCGCACCCGGCACCAGGCTCACGCGCTCCTGCCAGCGATCGAAGGCTTCTGTCAACGTCGGCGCAGGATCACTCAATGGCGGTGGTAGTTCGTAGGGTTCCCCTGTCTGAATCGGTCGTACGCTAGATTGTTGGGCACTCACCTGATGAGCGGCTGTGACGATCAGGTTGTCCTGATTCGCAAGCACCACGTTACTGTACTTACCCATGATTTCCACATAGAGATGCCAGAGCGCTGGCTCTCCCGGACGTTGCGCAAATTGAAGATCAAGGACACGCTCCCAGGGCGCGATCGGGGCGATCGCTACCAGGGCTAAGTTGCCCAACTGATGTTTGAGCTGTTGGCTGAAGGTAAACGTATCGGGAGTGCGTGGTGGAGCCTCTCCTACACAGAGGCGCGCTGCCTGTGGATGCCAGGAAAGCAGCAGCCAGGCACGCTGCTTAAACGTACGTAACCCTAAGTAAACGGTGTGGCGATCGCGCTGGTAAACCTGTTCTAGACGGGCAGGCAACCATTCAGTTCGCAGTTCTGCGGCGATCGCGGTGAGGGCAGTAAAATCAACAGGTTGCAAGAGACGTGAGGAGTAAGGGGGAACGATAACCTGGGGCAGACCGTGAGATCGCGCCAGTCGCGTTTGAGCTGTTTTGCCTGGTGACGCAAATTTTTTGTGAACTAGGATAGAAGACTAGGTTCTGATTAGTTTCTTACCCACCCCTGCCCTGAGTCCATATGGACATTAAGCTCATCAATATCGGCTTTGGCAACATCGTCTCTGCAAGCAGGGTGATTGCGATCGTGAGTCCAGAATCTGCCCCCATCAAGCGTATCATCACTGACGCGCGAGACGGCAAGCAGCTCATTGATGCTACCTATGGTCGTCGTACACGGGCAGTGATCATCACTGACTCTGGGCATGTTATTCTGTCAGCCATTCAACCGGAAACGGTCGCCAATCGATTCATTATCAGTAAAGAGGCACATGGTGACGCTTAAGCCAATGGCTCAGGTAGTGAATACAGCCTTTCCAGAGCTGTTCTTTCAGCACCTGCCAAGCCATACTAACAAACGTTTACAAAGGCTTGCTAAAGCTGCCGCCATTCACACAGGCTTTGCGTTTGTGTTGCCAGAAGTCGATCCCATAGTTGAAGATGAAGAACAAGATAAAGAATTATTAACGTTCTATCGTTGCTAATCGTTATGATTGCTGATTGTCATTGTTACTGAGGGTAGGAAGCAGGCGTGGGCGCATTAATTGTTTTGACAGGACCAAGCGGCGTTGGGAAAGGTACGCTGCTGCGATCGCTCATTCAGCGACATCCAGAGCTATACCTCTCTGTCTCTGTGACCACACGATCGCCGCGCCCCGGTGAAATCGACGGCAAAAACTATTACTTTGTCTCCCGCAGTGCGTTTGAACGCTTGGTGGCAAATGGTGAACTGCTGGAATGGGCAGAGTTTGCTGGTAATTTTTACGGCACGCCCCGTCATGCGGTGGAAGCACAAATCCGTCATGGTAAGCGGGTGATTTTAGAGATTGAACTGCAAGGCGCGCGCCAAATTCGCAAAAATTTCCCTGATGCACTCCAAATCTTTATCTTGCCGCCCTCGCTGCCTGAACTGGAATATCGCATTCGCAGCCGAGCGCAAGATAGCGAAGCGGCGATCGCACGCCGCCTTCAGCGCGCTTGCGCCGAAATCGAAGCCGCTGATGAATTCGATATTCGTATTGTTAACGATGACTTCGCCAAGGCGCTCGATCACATTGAAGAAACGCTGTTTGCCACAGCCTCCCGTTAGCTACAGCGGTTATTACAGCCGTTTTCACATGGATAAGCCACAGATTGTCGAGTGGGCACTGCCCACAGAGCTTACACCGAGGCTTTTTGAACAATTGTGGTTACTGCCCACCCTACTGGAAATTGCTGTCATTGGAGTGGCTAAGTTCCCTTCGTGCGGATCGCTAATGGCATCGGGCACTACGAAAGGCACTATCGATTGTTTGAGGGCGCTTGGTGCTGGACTGGTTTGGTCTTGTACTCCACCGACTTGATGGTCGGAATTGCTCACTGTCATACTCCTCCTGTCCCCCAGAACTGGAACGCAAACACCCTCAAAACAGGTGTCGCTCCACTAACAATGCACTCCTCCAAGCTCAGACTGAAGCGCCCTAGTCGTCTGTTATGGCGATCGTCGCAACGTTTAGGATATGGGGATCAAAAGGGGTGTGTGGGCGTTGCCCCCAGCCAGGGGTTCCACCTCTGCACCTCGTCCTAACCCATCTGTCTATGGCTAGATGTTCAATGCCTTTGCGAGGCATTGGCAGACGCGTAACACCCACAAAAAAGGGATGCGATCAGACGATTGCATCCCTTCCCTTTGATGGCATGAATTTTATTCGACTCGCGATCGCCAAACCCACGCAGCTTTAAGGCATTGGGTGAAATAGCAAATCTGGGAAAAAACGATTGAACTCAATGAGAATGCCTGCTGTGAACACCAACCAGGCGGTAAGAATCACAGGAGCCGTTGAAAGATACTTGAGAAAATATTGCATAAAATACTCTCCTGAAAACTGAATTGACTCCAAGCTACAAACTCCAAACAAATGGACTCTAGATGTTTTTCGCTCAAAGCCAGTACCATCCATCACGCTGTTACTGGTGCGATCGCACATCTAAAGCCCAACCTGCAAGGATAAGTTAGCGAACCGAAACGGTGATTTCGTCATCCTTCGCCGTCAGTTCACCCGTTGTGAACTCTTTGATTGCTGCCAGGGGCCAAGCAAACCCAGAGATCGCATACTTAAGCGCCAGTGGCACGTTGATGATGATCTCATCTTGTTCAGGAGACGAGCCTTTCTTGATTGCCTGAAGGTAAGCACGACCAACCCAGCCGATCCAACCCGCAATGTAGAGGAAAAGAATACTGGGAATCAAAAATTCGCCTGCGTGAGCTGGTGTGGGATCAACAACTAAATGAGGCAATCCTTCCTCACCGCACAGGACACCAGAATTGGCGTAGAAATCAAAGCGTTGCTTCGCGGTCGCGCTGACTGAGTCTTTCGCTCGCTGGGCAAACGCGGCGGAATCTTTACAAGGTGTTAGGTTAGAAGCATTGGCTGGTGGGATGAAGACAAACCCAAACCAAAGCATGACGACGAGCACTAGAGCAAACAACCGTTGCATGGAATTGTTTCCCTTCTTTAAATTACAAAACAAAAAGCAATTTTTTGCACAAACCGCCTGGTCAAACGAATTAGAGGTCTTGCAACGGTCGGTTCACTAAATTAGCATCGTGCCGTTTGAAGCGACCCCTGATGCAGTCTAAGCTACAAGAGGCAGTTCATACCTTCAAAAAGGTACCAGCAAATGGCGACGGTTTTGGCGATTGAAACAAGTTGTGACGAAACAGCCGTAGCGATCGTGAATGATCGTGAAGTCTTGAGCAGCATTGTTTCATCACAGATTGCCATCCATCAGCCTTATGGCGGCATTGTGCCAGAAGTGGCATCGCGCCAGCATGTGGAAATTGTGAATGCCGCGATCGCTCAGGCACTTCAAGACGCAACGTTGGACTGGTCTAGCATTGATGGCATTGCGGCGACCTGCGCCCCTGGTTTAGTCGGTGCCCTTTTAGTGGGTTTAACGACCGCAAAGACCCTAGCCCTGCTCCACCAAAAGCCGCTCATTGGCGTACACCATCTGGAAGGACACATCTACGCCTCTTACCTGACGGCGACTGATTTGTCACCCCCTTTTCTCTGTCTGCTCGTCTCCGGTGGTCACACCAGCTTGATCTATGTGAAAGACTGTGGCTACTACGAAACGCTAGGGCAAACCCGCGATGATGCCGTTGGCGAGGCGTTTGATAAAGTTGCCCGGTTAATGAACCTGGGTTATCCCGGTGGACCTGTGATCGATCGCCTTGCGCAACAAGGCAACCCCAAAGCGTTTCCCCTCCCCGAAGGACAAGTTTCGTTACCCACAGGCGGTTTCCATCGTTATGATTCCAGCTTCAGTGGTTTAAAGACAGCCGTGTTGAGACTCACACAAAAGCTGCAACAGGAAACCGGATCGCTCCCCGTAGACGACATTGCGGCTAGCTTCCAAGAAACCGTTGCCAAAGCGCTGACCAAACGTGCGATCGCCTGCGCTCTCGACTACGGACTCAACACGATCGCCGTTGGTGGCGGAGTCGCAGCTAACAGCGGGTTACGCCATCATCTACGCGCTGCCGCCCAACCCCATAATTTGCGCGTCCTCTTCCCACCGCTCCAGTTCTGCACCGACAACGCTGCCATGATTGCCTGCGCCGCAGCCGACCACCTCAACCAGGGACACACCTCACCCTTAACGCTGGGTGTCCAGTCCCGCATGGCGATGGCTGATGTCATGCAGCTTTATACCCACGCTTGATAGGAGGCAGAAGGCAAAAGGAGTTGTTAGTTTTTGGTTGTAAAGCCTTTCAGGCATACCAGAAAAGTTTTTAGAAGGAGTAGCAGAAGGGAGAAGGCAGAAGCCAAAATGAACTCAAAACTTCCTCCCTTCCCTTCCCCTCTCTCCCCAGGTAGGGAAATCCGCATCTGCAAGGAAGACAAACCTCTCAGTACAATCAAAAGCAATTAGGCGATTTCCAGAAAAGATTTTACCCTTCGACTCCGCTCAGGGTGCAAGCTGGCTGAGCGAAGTCGTTGGCGTAGCCTGCCCGTAGGGCATAGACAGTGGGTATTTTGTTTCCTAGAAATCTCCTTAGCTATCGCTCAATGGCTTCGCTCTACGTCCGTCATTAACTTGCCGCGATCAATCTGCTGAGATATTTGGAGTATTACTATGACGACCGTTCTCGAAAAGGGCAATATCAGTATTCATACTGAGAATATTTTCCCCATCATCAAGAAATGGCTTTACTCAGACCACGAAATCTTTCTGAGAGAACTTGTTTCCAACGCTGTTGATGCCATCCAAAAGCTCAAGATGGTGTCCTATTCGGGCGAATTATCTGGCGACGTGGGTGAACCTGAAGTCGTAATCACGATCGACAAAGCTCAGAAAACCCTGGCGATCACTGACACAGGCATCGGTATGACGGCTGACGAGGTGAAGCAGTACATTAACCAGGTTGCTTTCTCCAGTGCCGAATCGTTTGTCGAAAAGTACAAAGCCGCTGGCGACCAGCAAATCATTGGTCACTTTGGGCTAGGTTTCTACTCGTCCTTCATGGTCGCGCAGCGGGTGTTCATCGACACACTGTCCTACAAGCCAGAGGCTGAGCCTGTTCACTGGTCTTGCGATGGTTCCACCGAATTTGAACTGAGTGCCTCTACCAAGAGCGATCGTGGCACCACCGTGACGCTGCTCCTACAGGACGAAGAACAGGAATATCTAGAGCCGTATCGCATCCGGCAGTTAATCAAAACCTACTGCGACTTTCTGCCTGTACCCATCAAGCTCGAAGTCATCGAAGCCGCTTCAGAGACCGCCGCTCCAGAAGCCACAACAGAGTCGGCTGCTGACGCGACTACCGAAGCCCCAGCCGAAATCAAAGTCCCCGAAATCAAAGCACCTGAACAGATCAACCGTCAGAAAGCGCCCTGGAAAGAATCACCCAGTGCGCTTACCTCAGAAGGCTACCTGGAGTTCTACCGCTACCTCTATCCCTTCCAGGAAGAGCCGCTGCTGTGGGTGCATCTCAACACCGACTATCCGTTCGTTGTCAACGGCATTCTCTACTTCCCCAAACTCAAGCCCGATGTTGACACCACTAAAGGGCAGATCAAACTCTTCTGCAATCAAGTCTTCGTTAGCGACAATTGTGAAGAGGTCATTCCCAAATTTCTCTTGCCTCTACGCGGTGTCATCGATAGCGCCGATATTCCGCTGAACGTCTCTCGCAGCTTCTTGCAGAACGATCGCACCGTTCGTCGCATTGCCGACTACATCGCCAAGAAAGTGGGCGATCGCCTCAAAGAACTCTACCGCGACAACCGTGACGAGTATGTCCGCTGCTGGCAAGACCTTGGCACCTTCGTCAAATTCGGCTCCATCAACGACGACAAGTTCAAAAAGCAGGTAGAGGACATCCTCATCTATCGCACCACCGCAAAATTGAGTGAGGTGAGCGGTGAGAGGAGTGAGGTGAGCGAGCCGAAAATTGAGGTTCAATCTGCTGATGGTGACGCATGGCAAGACGTTAATGCTCCCACTGCTGACTCCACATCTGACCCCTCACCCCTCACCCCTTCCTCCTCACCTCCCTACACGACGCTCAAAGAATACCTGGAGCGTAACAAAGAGCATCATCCCAACCGCGTCTTCTACTGCACCGATGAAGTGGCGCAAACGACTTACGTGGAGCTTCACAAGCAGCAAGGGCTAGAAGTCCTGTTTATGGACTCATTCATCGATAGTCACTTCGTCAGCTTCCTGGAGCGTGAGCATCCGGATGTGAAGTTCGCGCGGGTGGATGCCGATTTGGATGAAACGCTGATTGACAAAGATAAGCCAGCCGACATTGTTGATCCAACGACCAATCAAACCCGTAGCGATCGCATCAAAGAACTCTTCCAAAAAGCGCTCAACAAACCCAAGCTCACCATTCGTACCGAAGCGCTCAAAGCCAGCGATGCTCAGAGTGTGCCACCTGCAATGGTGCTCCTGCCAGAGCATGTACGGCGAATGCAAGAGATGACCGCACTCATGCAACAGCAAGCCGTGCAGTTTCCCGAAGAGCATATCCTTCTGGTTAACACCTCACATCCGCTGATCCAAAATCTGGTGAGCCTTAGCCAGGGAGCCATCATCCAAAGTGGAGGACAATCGCCCTCTGCGGCACTGGCAGACCTGATCTGCCACCACGTCTACGATCTCGCGCTGATGGCGCAAAAGGGCTTTGATGCCGAGGGGATGCAAGCCTTCGTCGAGCGATCGAATGCAGTCCTGACCCAGTTGACCGATCGCGCGGCTTCTTGAGGTGAGGTGTGAGGTGTGAGGGGTGAGGCGAGGGGTGAGGGCGAGGGGTGAGGTGTGAGGTGTGAGGTGTGAGGTGTGAGGTGCCAGAAGATAAAAGTGGGGAGTAGACTTCGACGTGAGCTTTCGACCTGAGCTTTCGACGTGAGCTTTCGACCTGAGCTTTCGACCTGAGCTTTCGACCTGAGCGCTTAAGCCGAAGGGCGCTCAAGCCGAAGGGCGCTCAAGCCGAAGGGCGCTCAGCCGAACGGGAGTGGGGAGTTAATGCTGACCGCTGACCGCTGACCGCTGCCTTAACTCAAAACTCAAAACTCAAAACTCTCTTCCCCCTCACCCCTCACCCCTCACCCCTTCTTGTACACAGCCGAATTGTTGTGTAAGATAGAGTGCTGGTTACTGTTACAGGCGCACACACCGGAGATTGCTATGGCTCGTCGATGTCAACTCACTGGCAAGAAGGCAAACAATGCCAATGCCGTTTCTCACTCAGTCCGTCGAACAAAAAAATTGCAAGAAGTAAACTTGCAGTGGAAGCGCGTTTGGTGGTCTGAGGGCAACCGCTGGGTGAAGCTACGGCTTTCCACCAAGGCGATTAAAACCCTTGAGCATAAGAGCCTTGCCGTCTTTGCAAAAGAAGCAGGCGTTAATCTCAATAAGTTTTAGGGCTGCTGGCAGGTAGTCATCATGAGCGCTGTTCGTAAAGAACGTGTAACGAAAACGTCGGGCAATCCCTCTTGATTGCCCGATTGTTGTTTTGAGGGAATTTCTTTAAGAGAAAAAATTGAATCTCTTTGTCGTAGTCAAGAAATGTTTGCTGTGGACGATCGTTTCCCGCAAACAGATGGGTACTATGATTGCATCTCTCTACACTGAATCGGTAAAGTTTTCGTGAAGCAGCAATCTGCAAGACACTCTCTGCCAAGCGCTATCCTCTATTGTGGTGGCTCAGAGCGATTGTGGCTTGTAAGAAAGACTACGTAGCTAGTCGTTCTGGCTCCGGTATGTATTGATGGTTACTCCGTTGATTTGCTGACTGGTGGTTCCCTTTCCGTTGTGTTGAGACTCGTGGCTTCCCGGTTGATTACAGGCTGTTTGCACTGTTACATAGTGAGCATCTACATCAGAAATTTGTGAGTATCTAACAAAAAGATCTTGTCGTTACCTTTGCAGAGAAGCCTCACTCTGCCCTCTGTAGTGCCTATTTAATCATTCTGAGAATTCAGTCCACGCTCTCGCCGTCGCCGTAGGAAGCAGCTATCATGTCAGACCGTAAACTAGCCAAGGCTGTTCAAACTCTTTTTAGGCAAGTCACCCGCCTCTCCCGCACGTTGAGTCGAGCACTCATCGGCTGGCTGCTGCGAGTTGCCCTGGTAGCCAATCGCAATACTCGTCCCGTAGCGGGCTTCGTGCTGCCAACCACCGTGTTGCTTATCCTGGTGGTGTCATTGACGGCAGGTGCCCTGAGCTACCGCGCCTTCAACACCAGCACGCGCACCCTCAACGAAACGCAGAACCGCGTCATCTACAATGCGGCAACCCCTGCGATCGATCGTGCCCGTGCCAAAATTGAATTTCTCTTCGACTCTACAAAAGATACTCGCTTTCCTGGTGGCGTGCCGTCGTCAGATTTTCTAGTGTCGATGCTGCTCAATGACGGCACTACAACAATTAATGGTCAAAAAGCAGGGCAACTGCTTCTTGGCGGTAGCGACCCCTACACGTTGCCCGATGAGAAGACGTGGGGGGCAGCAGCTAATGGTTCTGCGACCGGACGGCTCGATAGCAATGGTGACACCAAGCCTGATAACGCCTGGGGTTTTCGGGCAGATACCGATGGCGATGGCCGCGATGATGCCACGATCGTCTATTCGATCGCGTTTTCCATTCCCGCCAACACAGGCACTGGTAACAATATTACGCAGGGCTGGCAGCGGCTTGTTGCTCTGAGTGACAAAGACAAAGCGGAAGGGAAAGCCGGGACTGACCCTCAATCGCCCGTTCCCTATGCCCGCACGGGACCGTTGAGCAACTCCCCTAGTGCAGCAGGCTGTCGAGGTGCTTCTAGCGGCGGTTCTAGCGTTGAAAGTGGCTGGTATCAAGACACATCCAACACGGCTGTCCTGCGTCGCAACTTTCAGGTCGATGCATTCGTGTTGCCCGATAGCGCGACCAAACCCGGTAGCCCAACCAACTTTGCCACCCTGGAGTTTCAGCAAGACCGGGTGTTGAACCGGGGTAACAAGTGGGGAGCGTGGTTCCGCAATGACCTGGAGATCTTTCCTGGTCCGTCCTTCCAGTGGAATGGTGCCATGCACACTGAAGGCAACCTGATTGTTGGAAACGGTAGCTTCAGCGCGTACTTAATTAGCTCTCCTTTCTCCTGCCTGTGGTACGAATCGTCATCTGAAATTACGGTGACAGATGTTACGCCTACCGCCAACAACGGGCAAGATTTTCAAGGGCAGGTAGTCAGCGGGTTGGTGGGTGCCAATAGCTACGGCGGCAACAGCCTTGTTTACATCTGGAATCAAAACTTTAACGCTGCCACCAGTCAGCAAACGCTGAATAGCGTTACTGACTCGGTTAACGGCAGCACTCCCTTTAACCTGTCGATCGATCCGCTGAAGATTCAAACAGACAACGGCTATAAGCCGCGAACTGGTACGAATAACCGTGATATTCGCCGTGCTGCTTACGATTTCAGCCCCCTGAAAAACCGGATTTTCAACCGGGTTGAAACTGCGCCTTATGTAGACGATACCTATCGGGCAGACGATCGCTACGGTCCCAAGCAGAGATACAGCGACCAGGTACAGATTCCAACTGGCAAAAAAATTGGTGACTTGATTGCCGCCGCTGACAACGTTTCGACATCAGCCACGATCACGATCGCGGCTGATCCTTCTCTGACTGCTCAAGACGACCCGAATGCCAAACCCGGCGATACGCCCAACCTAGGCTTGGACGGCTACTGGGAACGCCGTGCCCGCTCCCAGGGCTTGCGAGTATTGGTAGGGCAACGGCTGGAGTTAGGCAACCCGTTTGGTTGGGTAACGCCTCAAGATCGTCCTACTTCGGTCACTAGCGATCCCACTGAACAGACGTATCTCCAAAATCCCGCGCCTACACCTTCCGTGCCCGCAGGGGTTAATAGGGCTGCTACGATCGGCGATGGCAGCTATAACCAACTGCGGAACGCTTCGTATGCGGCATCAACAGACCCTAACGCCATAGATCCAGATAAGAGCGACAACGAAGGCGATCCGCTTTACCCACCTTACGCCACGATTCCAGCCACTACGATCAGTCACGAGGCACTTCAGCGTCGGGCATTGCGTGACAATCTGTCAGCGGTGCAGAGTATGGCTGTTTATCATGCTGACGTAGATAAAGATTATCCGGTCGCTTGTATGGCAAGCGTAGTACACCCTGGTTCGCCGCTGACGCTCCAGCAATCGCTCAACTTTGTGCCCACGGTGTTTGTCGATAGCACGGCGGCAAATACAAACCCTGCGAATAATATTACTAATCCGAGCACGATCGACACTGCGCTTCTAACCGATTTCTTCAACGGTCGTGGCACCGATGGCTGGGAGTTTGACTCCCCTGGCGGCAGCAAGTCAGCGTTCCTGACCGATATTGCCGATGCCAATAGTTCTCTCCGCATTGCGCTACAAAATCTGGCGCAGTTTGCGGGCGACCACGTTAGTGATGCCAAAACGGGAGCCTTCCCGCCCACTCAAGAGGCTGGGCAGATTCATCCTGATCCTGAGTTCTCGATGTGGGGCAACTTCTCCGACCTGCGGCGGACGCTGGTACGGTTAAACGCGGTTGGCTACACCAACCTCAGCATTGCGGACAAAACCTATCTCCACACAGCAGCCTGCACAATCGGCATGTTGGCGTACAACGTTGATCGTGTGCAGCGGTTTAATCCTACCAACTACAAAAACGATGTCGCCCGTTCTGGCATAGGCAACGTTGTTCAAGAGTTAGGGCTTGACCTCTTTGGCTTGATGAATGGGTCAGTCAGCGAACCAACCGACTTTGAAGTCTTACCTAAAGGTCGGCTAGCAACCTACGGCTACGACCCCAACGGTACCTTTACTCCTGCTGATTACAACCCACGCGATTACGATCGCGTTCCCGCTGAAGCATATCTTGGCAAACTGCGAGAGTTCTATACAGCAAGCAACCCAACCACAAATTTCAGTAACGACCCTCGCTATCGTCTAGCAGAGCTAATCCTTACCCACTTCCAGATCCGGCGCGATCGCACCTTTGGTTTCCGCCCGTCTCCTGCTGCCAACACCTGGAACTACAATCCCTACGTTGCCACACTGCCAAGCGGGTTGACGCTCTGGTCTTCTGCCTGCGATCCAAATATCTTTGCGCTGGATGCTGGCTCTGGGGCTCGCAAGACAGGCTTGCAAGGCGCGATCGAAAATACACCCATTCCCCTTAATCTGCTTCAGAATCGCTATCGGTTGACGCTCTCCCGGCTGTGCGGCACGGTCATCCCCCCTGGGGCAGTGCGTGACTATCCTGGCGATACAGGGTTCCCGGCTCGTCAGGGTGTGGGAGCCGTCGTTACACCCAACTCTCCAAATACGATTACGAACTTTATTCCCAGGCAGAACGCATCCACCTTCTTCAAAGACAGCAAGGGTGATGCCCTCTTACCCTTGCTGTCATCACAATCTGCATTCGTCTTCGAAGCAACGGGAGCACAGATCAGTAATCTCAACAAATACGATACCTACCCCTACACAGCTACACCTCCTGGGTCACCCCTTACTTACCCTACTAACGAGAACGGCTACCCCTATCTAACTGCCTCTATTGCGCCAAAGTGGCCCTCCCTCTACTATCTCTTCCCGGAGGTGCAGCACGGTCACAAAGGTGCCGTCGAAGATACTGGCTCTATCCCCACCCCTGTTGGAAACGCACTGGGCACACCAGGAACCCCCGACAACGTGGGTATTGGTAACACTGCGGATAATGAAGGTGGTGGTAGTGTAAATTGGGAGGACGATGTTGACCATCGCCAGCCAGATGGTCAACTGACCTACCCGCTTGTTGCGTCTACGTTTGTTGGTACTCCACCCGCTGCAACGATAAGCAATATTCTACCGGCTGCCCTCCAACCCTGGGCAGAACCGTACATCACTGACCCGTACATCAGTGCAGTAGCTAACCAGGCAGTGGTCTACAAGCCTGTCGATACCCTTACGGCTCCAATCATTAACACGACTGATACCAATTCTGCACGGTACAACTACCGGGGCTATGTGGTCAAAGACGTTGATCCCATCACAGCAGGCGATCAGCCTCTCACCTTTCAGTATCAGGAAGGTCCGCTAACAGCGCCACCACCACCAATTACACTGACGTATCAGTACAAAACGTTTGGCAACCCGCTGCCCGATCTCTCGGTGGAAAAGTTGGTGCTGAAGCCCCGCAAACTCCCGTCAGCAGGCTTTACCAATCCGTTCGCAATCACGAACAATACCACCTGGCAACTGCCTATTACAACCCTGCCTGCTAGCCCGCCCGTGCAAAACACGCCGCCGAACAGAATCACGGCACCAAACGGCAACACCAACACGGGGACGACGGCGGTGATTCCGTTCCTCGATCGGGCGCTGTTTAACGGGCGAGAATGGATGCCCGCACGCGTGACAGACATCGATCTGGGCATGTTGCGCCGCACCAAAGTTAGCGCGACCGTAGCGGGTAGTACCTCTAGCGATGTTTGGTTACCGATCAGCGGGATTGTGTATGCCTTCCGCGAAGATGCAGTGCGGGAAGACGCGATTAATCGTCCTGCTGTTGGCACCTATACCGATGTCAGCAACCCAGCTTCGCCAACCGATCCAGCAGTGATTAACAGCACTTCAATTTCGGTAAAGCAGGTTGACGGTGTGCCCGACCCCGATCGTCGTCCCTACGGCTTCCGCTTACGCAACGGCACCCAGCTCAAACGCCACTCTGATACGGCCGTTCCGGCTCAGGACAACATTCGAGGTCTCTCCTTCTTCACCGATAACCCGCTCTACATTATGGGGAACTTCAACCTCCATCAGGCAGGGGGTGAAGATGACAGCAATGCAGTCAGCGCTCCTCGGTTAGAAGAATTCAAAGAGCAACTGCCGAATGGTCCCTATAACGAGGCTGATTTTTACGGTCGTCGAACCCGTGAGAATGCCTTTGCTGACCGAGATGGCGATCGCTGGAGACCGTCTGAGCTTCTGGCAGACGCGATTTCGATCATCTCCGACACCTTCTGCGATGGCAGTGCGCTTGATACCTTCATGACGACGGGAAGCAGCACCAATGCTTCGCTCAGCCCGACGACCTATGAGGGACGCACTCAAACAGACTCTGGCGTTGCGTTTCCAGCAGGCTACTATCCTTACCGAGTCAGTGCCGGTAACCTTGGCGGTGCCAGCGTTTATACCACTACCAGCAGCGCCCTCTACGGACGAGGCTGTACCAATAATGGCATCACCAGCTTCCTGAACCAAAATCGTCCCAGTGTCGATCTGCCTGGTGGCGCAAGTGGCAACTGGGGCTGGCTGCGGGAAAATCCTTACGATATCTTCTCACCCATTAAGGTGTCGCGAAATGGTGATGGGCTGGCGCTTCAAGTGCAAACAGCCCCCCGTCCTGCTGCTACGCCTCCTCTATTAAGTGGCAAGCCACTGATGCCCATCCCTTACAGCAGTGCTCCCGTGAATGGCGCTTACTACAACATCGCTAACACTGATCGGACTAGACCAACTGCTGAGAACACTCGCGTCAACACGATCGTGGTCAGCGGTCTGATTCCCTCCAAGAACGGTCAATCCTACGGTGGCTTGCATAACTTCCCTCGCTTCCTGGAAAACTGGGACCGTCTCTGGTTTGCTGGCTCCTTCTTGCAGCTCAACTTCAGCAACTACGCTACGGGTCCTTTTGACCAACAGGTTTGGGAGCCAGGTACAACGCCAACAGCAAACAATGAGCGGATTTCGTACTATGGTGCTCCCCAACGTCTTTGGGGTTACGATGTCGCGTTGCAGAAATCTCCAGCCGGTCCAGCCGCAGCGCGCTTTGTGACCGCCACGAAAGATCGCAACGAGTTCTATCAAGAACCCGCCGCGAACGATCCTTACATTCGGAATCTTTGCCTTGCCCTGCCTGACACGGGTCCTCAAGGTTTCCCTAATGCCAAGTGCCCATCTTAATCTCGCCGTCTACCCGTTCTGGAGTTTCCTGACATGCAAGTTAGTTCAACCCGTTTGAGTGGGTCTGGTGGACGATCGCTCCGTCCTACATTAGCGCTATGGCTGCTGGCTAGCCGCAAGCGGCAAGGCAAGGCAAGCAGTCGATCGCAAAAGTCGGTGCAAGGGCTGACGATTATTGAGTGCCTGGTGGCGATCGTCATCATTGCGCTGACGGTAGTTGCCATCACGCCACCGATTATGCTTGCCACCGCCAGCCGCATTCAGTCCCGTAAGGTCGAAAAGGCAAACCAGGTGGCTCAAGGCGAACTCGATCGTGTCCGCCTCCTGGTGGAACGCGGCTCATACCAGCTTGCTGAATTGCCTGGGACAACAGGTGCCATCAACAGTGCCAGCACGATTAGTTCCTTTGGTGCCGCGACAGGTAGTCCAGTTGGTGCGCCGCTGTACTCCACCGCCTCTAGGCAAGAGTGCCCTAGTGCCACCGCCTATCCAGGTACGACTCCTGTTGCTGTGACTAGCCTCATTCAAGTAGATGTCGATGGCAATTGTCGGCCAGAATATGTGATGCAGGTCTTTCGGACTCCGGGCTATGCACCAACTCCCCCGACTCCGACCGTGCCGTTTTCCTTTGAAATGGGAGTCAGGGTCTATGCCTACTATCCAGAGCAGACGTTTACCCCACTCGATACCACAAAGGCATCGATTCGCTTAGGAACAGGTCCTCTAGATTTGGCTGGCGGCAAGCGACGACCGATGGCAGTGCTTTATTCCAAGATGGCTCGTAACGATTCCAGCCGATCGCTCGGTCAGCTTTGCATCCAAAACGGCGGCACCACCGCTAACTGTAATTATTGATTCTCAGGCTTAATCCTCTGTTAAACGGTGAAATCATGGCTAGACCGCGCGTTACCGCTCGCTTAAAACGGCTTTGGGCTGCCTACAGAAAGCGGCAGCAGGCAGGCTTTACCTTAATTGAGCTTTTGGTGGCGATGTTTATTGGCAGCATCATCACCGTGAGCCTGCTGGCGCTAGTTGTACAGCTAGTGGATGTCAACCAGCGCGATGCGTCTCGCAGCGAAACTCAGCGCGATATGCAGTCAGCCATGAACTACATCACCCAGGAACTACGAGAAGCCGTCTTTGTGTATGACGGTGACTGTCTTCAGGGCACTGCAATTATCACACCAGGAAACTTTGCGACCGAATGCCCTGGTGTGGTTAACTTCATTCCGGCAGGTCTCAGTGCAACTAGCGCTACCAGTGCATCAATCCCTGTGCTTGCCTTCTGGCGTGCTGACCCCTTGCCTCAAGGCTTGATTGCCGCCTGTGCAACCAACTCAGGCAATTTGGATGACACAATCGTGCCAGCAGCCGTTTCAGGAGTACCCTGCCTTTCGGGCAGAAGCTATACGCTTGTGGTGTATGCCCTTGTCAACGATACAAGCACAACTGACATTTGGCAGGGTAGAGGACGAATTGTGCGCTATCAGCTACCTCAGTTTTCGAGTGGTGCAACGACCGCAGCGAACTCAAACCAGGGTTATGTCGATCCGCTGTCATCCCCCAACTCTAGCTTCCAACAGTGGCCCTTTCAATTAACCACTGATGCAAGCAATGTCGCTGTCGTGAGTAATGGTCAAACAGCCGGTGGTCGTCCGGCAGATGCTACGTTGGTTTCTAACTCGGCAGTCTTAGTCGATTATGTCGATGATGGACTGTTACCTAGACCGACGCTGGGACTGTCATGCCCAGATAGAGAGGTTACTAATCCTTACGCTGCCACGCCTAGAAGCGATGCTCCGTTCAACCCTGCTAACATTCGGAGCTTCTATGCCTGCGTTCGAGGGAAAACCTACAAAGCAGTGGCTGCCGAACAGAATGTGAATCAGGAAGTGCAGGTCTTTTTGGTCGGTAACGTACAAGGACGACCAGGTTTTCCGTTGGCAGCATCGCTGCCCACTGGTGCTATTGAAAGTCAGGCGTTCCCTTTACAAACGCGAGTGCTGACGCGAGGCATTATCAACAAGAGTCCCAAGTAGTAGTCTGTCCACCTGGAGGAGAACGACGATGAAGCAGCGAAGCTCAAAGCGATCGATTAGCGGTTTTACCCTGATTGAGATGCTGGTGGTTATCATTATCATTGGCGTGTTGTTTGCAATCTCGGCTCCCGGTTGGGATACCCTTCTGAGCCGTCAGCGTGTCAATGCTGCCCGTGAACAGGTTGCCCAAACAATTCGTGTGGCACAAAGCGAAGCTAGACGTACCCGCGCACCGCGCATCGTGGTCTTTGATTCAGGGACGAATGGCAAGCCTAGAGTTGCTACCGCGCCTTACGTGTCAAGCACTACTTTACCGATTGCTAACACCAGTGTCGCAACCTGGGTGTTGTTAAATAACGGTGATGTTAACGCAAACACACTCCAGCTTGCCACCCACGAAGGTTCGGGTCGTACCATCAGTGCAAATAGAGCGATCGTTTTTGATGGCAATGGGACGATCGCTCAGTTGCCAACTGTGGCTAACGCTCAGTCTCTGCCGTTTGTGATTTCGGTATCGCGAGGTAACACAACCAACAAAGCTACCGCCCGCTGTGTGGTGGTAGATACCCTGTTAGGTGCAACTCGAAGCGAAGAAGGTGTTTACAACAGCAGTACAGGGAAAGGGTGCTTACCTTAAGCGCTTGCCTGCTAGAAACCCGGTTTCTGTGTCACAGGGTTAATTGTCCGTCACCTTGAGTTCGTAAACGTTCCAGAGAGAACCACGGGTATCTAAGCCAGAGAACCGCACACCCTTGACCCGATCGCGAATGGCAGAGAGGGCGGTTGGTGTTACCAGGTGAATGACGGGCACCTGTTCCTGGACGACGCGTTGAAATGCGGCATAGATTTGCTTGCGCTTGTTTTCGTCATACTCTCTGGCTCCAGCGACATAGAGGCGATCGATCTCTTGCTCCCAGTCAGACACGACCCAGTTTTTGATGGGTGGCGCACCCACTTTAGATCCCTGGTTGAAGTCGTGGGATGTACCGGAGCTAGTCCAGTAGTTTGCTCCATCGTGTGGTTCAACGCTACCTGTATAGCTGATGAAATAGCACTCCCAGTTGCGGTTGCCGACACTTTCAACCAGTACATTGAAATCAACCGGGTTCAGGTCAAGCTGAATACCGATGCGCTTCAGATCTTGCTGCATTTGGGCAGCATATTGCTGTGCGCTGCGACTCCCTGCTGGCAGAAGCATTGTAAACCGGATGCGGTTGCCGTCCGAGTCAAACAGTTGCCCCTTGGCACCGTACTTAAAGCCAGCACCAAGCAGCAGTTCTTTTGCTTTCTGGGGATTGTGCTCGTACACTTTCAGTCCCTGTTGCGGCGACAGAAAATAGGGACTTTGCACCGAGATAGGAGAGTTTTGCAATTCGCCGATACCGCGAAATAGATTGTTGATAATGCTCTGGCGATCGAGGGCATACGCGACTGCCTGTCGAAACGCTTTGGTGTTGAACCAGCGCGACTTGATGGGGTCAACAAAGGGTTTGCCGCTGGCATTCGTCGCACGATTCAGGTTGAAGGCGATAAACGTGGTGCCAGACGCTGGTCCACCGTTGAGAATCGCAAATTTACCGCGCTGCTCTTCGCGCTTGAGTAAGGAGAAATCTTCGGGGCGCAAGCCAGCCATGTCTAAGTCGCCAGACCGAAAGCGCAACATGCGCCCATCGCTGTTTTCCACGACTTGCCAGATAATGCGCTCGATGTACGGTAGTGGTTCGCCCTGCGCTCCTTTCCGCCAGTAGTAAGGATTGCGGCGATAAACAACCCGTTGACTGCTGCTGTAACTCTCGATCGTGTAAGGTCCGTTCGTGATAATTTCGGCTGGGTTGGTATCTGTGCCCCAGGTGGAGAGGAACCGGGGATTGCCATCTGACCCTTTGGTAAATACCGTTTGGCGGAGGCGATGGGCAGGCAGAATTTTGGCAACTAATGCTCGTAAAAAAGGTGAAGAAGGTTCTGGCAGAATGAACTCAACGCGGCGATCGTCCAGCTTTTTGACCACTGGCAGCAGCTTTTTATCGCCAATGCGAAAGCTATCCCGCACATCGGTCGGAATCGCTTCATTCAGGTACACATCTTTGTAGGTAAACAGCACATCGTCTGCGGTTAATGGCTGACCGTCTGACCACTTCAGCCCTGCCCGCAGAGTAAACGTAACGTGCTTTTTATCGTCTGAAATTTGCCAGGATTCTGCCAGACTGGGGACAATCTCGGCGGTGATGCCATGCTCATCAACCAACCCATCAAACGTGAAGGAGAAGACATTTGGCGAGGAGTTGTTGAGAGCGTAGTTGAAGGTTTTAGGGTCTGCAACGGTGCTGATGACAAGCTGAGGGATGCGCGCTGCCTGACTTTTGAGGGTTTGCGGTTGGCAAGCAGAAAGGACGATGGTGATAGCGATCGCCGCGATCGCCAAAAGCCAGTAACGCCACCGTTGAATGTATGCAAACGCTGCCACGCTCATAACCAATTCCCATGCTTTCTATTGGATTCAAAACGACTAGATTTGAGACGACTGAGCGCTGAAGCCACTTGCCAGTCTAATGCTTGTCGCTTCCAGTCTAAAGTTTAAAGCCTAGCTCCGTCCCGTGACCGAGAGTCCATCTACGATGAGCGACGGCGTGTAGCAAGAGCCGTTCCAGTCAGCATCATTACCCAGTGCAATGAGTTGTTTCAGCGCTGTGTAGACGTTGCCGGAAACCATCGTATCTTTCACGCGACCGATGACCTCGCCGTTTTTAACGCGGTAGCCCAGGTCAACGTTGATGGAGAATTCGCCCGAAATCCCCGCACCGCCACCGAGTATTTGGTCGATGATCAGCCCATTGTCGAGCGTGGTAATCAACGCTGGAAGGGCTTTGCCCGTAGACGCTTTGTCAGCAGGCTCGACGATAAGATTGAATAGACCCGGTGTGGGGTAGCTACCCAAGCCGGGGCGAAAGCCGTTGCCCGTGGTGCCGCTGCCAAGTAGCCGCCCTGTAGTGAAATCGGTGTAGAAGAGTTGCAGCACGCCACGATCGATGAAAGTGATCGAGCGAGTAGGCACCCCTTCGTCATCAAAGGGGCAGCTAAAGGGTCCCACGTTCGGCTGCTGAGACAGGGTTAAGCCTTCAGAGGTGACGAGTTCATTCAGGCGATCGCTCCAGGGAGATGCCCCTTCAATTACCTGCTTGCCGCTAAGCGCCGACTGCACGGTGCCCCACAGCATATCAGCCGCTTTGGAGGTGAAAAGGATTGGCACTCGTCCAGTAGGAGGGGGCGTATTGTCGCGCGCCCACTCTAACCGCTGCAAAATTTGCTGCGCCAGCGCTACAGGGTCAAGGCTACCTCGCTGTGTTTGCCCATCGGAGACGCAGAGAAAATCATCGCCGCGCACCCACTCTGCTGAAAGGTAGCAACTAAGCGTCGTGTCGGTGTAGCCGCAGTCCAACCCTCTGGAATTGATGAGACGCGTCGTCTCGGCTTCACACTCCCATTCGGCAGTGCAGATCAGGTCGGGGTTTACCTCACGGATGAGCGCGATCGCCTCCCTACCCCAGGCAACTAATTGCTCAACGGGTAAGGATTCGCCCAAGTTTGGGTATTGGCTTTTGGCAGCATCGGCTAGCTCGATCGTCTCTGGGTCATTGAGCTGGCTGAGCGCGATCGCCCGATCGACCAACGCCTGTGGCTCAACGGGACCGTAGGCAACCGCCAACCCAGGACAACCATCTCGCCATAGCCGCAGTGCCGTTCCTTCCGCCTGAATGCTTTCTAGCTGCTTAAGTCGATTTGCCTCAAAAAAAACGGGATATGCTTGCGATCGCGACTGCAAGACTTCTGCCGCTTCTGCGCCTGACTTAGCAGCCAATGCCAGCAGTTGATCTGCTAAAGTTTCGTGTTGCGAGTCGTCGGAACCCATAGTGTGTGAGCGAACAGGGAGAGCAATCAGCGATGAGCAATCAGCGATGAGCACTTCGCTTTCAGCGGTCAGATCGATGAGGAGACCTGGAACAAGCTGAAGCAGGTGCGGGCTGAATGCAATCACTAAGGATCACTTTACGCTAAGTTGACCGTCTGTAAGAGCCAAAATCCAGCGAAGGCTTCTGTTTCAGGATTGGCTTGTACGGCAAGAAAGTGCACGCCATTAGCCTGTTGCTTCGCTGCTTCAAAGGTCTGTGCCTCTTTCTGCGCCTGGAGATTGGCAAGGCTGGCAAGATTCCAGCGATCGTTCAGTCCCGTTTCCAACAGCAAGCGATTGGGATAGTCGCTGTCAAGCTTGACACCAGCCACTTCTAGACCTGACATCCAGGCAGCCAGAGGAGTGGCACGTGCCGAAAAAATCAGCAATCCCGGCACCTGGCTCTCCGGTGCCAGTCCTGCCAGACCCAGCGGAAAGGCTTCACCAAAGTCGATCGTCCACTCGTTTATTTCGGCAAGGGAGCGGGCTGGCAACGTGACAAACTGCCATTTTTCTCCCAGCAAGGCATCTGGTAGCGGCTGTGGCGGAGTCTTCGCAAAGCTCACAGAGGGATTCGTTCCCGGCTGAAACCCTGGCAGGGTTGGGTAGACTTCCTGCAAACGCTGTTGTAGCCATTGGTTCAGCACAAACGTCCGCTGACTAAGCTGTGCCTCAATGCCTAACTCCTTACAGGCTTTGGTGATCATATTGTTCATCGCCTGCCGAAAAAAGCGGATCTTGTCGGGAGGGGCAGGAGCCTTGGCGATCGCCGCCTCAACGACACCCTTCAACCGCACCGAATTAACCTCAGCGCTTGAACAAAATTCGGCATAGCGAAACAGGGATTCGGGCTGGCGATCAACATCCAGCGGGCTTTCGCAAACCAGCACTTCCCAAATTTTTTTCTTGTTCTCATCCAGGATTGGGCGAGAGTAGAAGTCGAGTTCCCAAACAGTAAGCACCCTTACTCCCCTAAGATCGCTTTTCTTGCTCGTTCCTGACGTGATTCTGCTTCTGCCATCACATCGGCTGGTTTTTCCAGCATTTCACCGGGGAAGTTTTCGAGTACTTTTGTTGAAAGGGAAATTCTGCCTCTACCTTCGTCGAGGTCGGCAATGATGGCTTTGATGGCTTGCCCCACCTGAAACAAGCCTGCCAGAGATTGCACGTAGTTTTTGCTGATCTGGTTAATGTGGAGTAAGCCAGTCGTACCGCCAAATTCAACAAACACGCCAAAGGGTTTGATGCTGGCAACTTTGCCGTCTACCAGTTGCCCAATTTCTAGCTGGCTGAAGCTGGCGGTACGGGTTGCGAGACGATTGGAAAGCACGAGCTTATCACGACCCTGGTCAATTTCTAAGATGCTGGCGCTGAGGGTTGTGCCTTTGAGTGCTTCTAGATCTTCACGCTCTACCAGGTGCGATCGGGGAATGAAGCCTCGCAACCCCTGTATATCAACCGTAACGCCACCTTTATTCACACCAGTGACTCTGACTTGATAGCTCTGATTGCTGTCCTGAGTTTCTGCCAAGCGATCCCAGGCTTGCTTGATCTCCAATTGCTTCAGCGAAAGTGTAACTTGACCATCCGCATCCTGCTCACGAATGATCAGATATTCGCGTTCTTCGTTGAGCGGCACGATCGCCGATGGGTCAGTGACACCCCGCAGACTGGTTTCATTCGCAGGCATAAAGGCAAGAGACTTCGCGCCAATATCGACGTAAACCCCATCAATTTCATAATTGACCGCTTTACCCGCAATCATTTGCCCTTGCTGAAACTGATAGTTGTGTTGCTCCAGCGCTTTTTCAAAGTCCTCCATCGAAAAGGACTCACTGGCTGGACGAGTTGATTTAGCTTCCATGAGACAAGCGAACATAGTCGGCTTTCCTACTATAGTCCGTTGTGAGGGTTGACTTGGACGATGGCTAACAGATTGGCATGAAGCTCCAGCTTTAAGGAACAAGCATTTAATCACCTCGGCGTTTTCCGTAGGGGCGCACAGCCGTGCGCCCCTACCTACGAACAATTTGTCGGTTTTACTTAATCCACGATCCTAAGGCTCTGTTGTTGGATCTAGCGATCGCCCTTATGCTGCATTCAAGCGCCAGAAACCCGTGTATTAGTCGATCGTGCCAGCTTTAAAAAGCGTCCATCCAGCGTGGTGTAGCCAAGCTCAGCTACATAGTCGAGATTGCTTACGGGAATGGGCACCTGTTGATCCCGATCCCATTCGTTGCAGAGAAACTGTTGAATGGTGTCGATCGAAGGGGTGTCTGTGCCCGTCACGTGGTACACCCGCAGCACTAATTGCTGTCCACCCTGATGCTTCAAGGCATCTTTATCCGCCTGGGTTACGTTCCAATAAACATAGGCGTTTTGACCGTTGCGGGGGACGAGAAAAACCTGACTTTGAGTGGTGAGCTGGGTGCTTTCTGACGCGCGATCGTGCTCAAGCTCCAACACTTCGCTAGAGAGTCCAGATGTAGGTGTTGCACCCAGACTGTAAATGTCCGTGCGCTCGCGAGGTGCCAGGATGACTCGGCTCTCTTCTGGGCTGAGGGACAGATGGCTGCGATCGCCCGCAAGCATCGTGCGAGCTGTTGTATCGGCTGCTGGGGCGACACCATCCGCAACGACACTCCCTGCCAGTGCCTCCCCGCCGATTTTTACGGCATCATCAACTGGCTCAGGTGGCTGTTGGTCTACGCCCGCCTCTGTCTCAGGCACGAGCGTCGGCTGAGATGGGCAAGCGGGCACTCGCACAGACTCTGAGCGCGCCACTGGCAGCCAGCGACCGTCACTGGCGATATAGCCCAGTTCAGCCAGATAGTCGCGATCGTCCGTCCGAATCGGGAGTTGTCGATCGTGTGCTTGGGCATCACAATCAAACTCTTGCAGACTCTCAGGCGGCTGGCGAGTAAGATCAACATCGGTGACATCATAGAGCCGCAGCACCAGTTTCTGAGCGCCCTGCTGCTGTAGCGCTACGTTGGCATCAGCGGGGATTTCCCAATAGGCATAGGCATTTGTGCAGTTTTGGGGCACCAGGATCAAGCGGCTATTACCAGTCGATCGAGCGGCTTCAAGCAGGGGCGCGACGACTTCAGGCACGACTTCAGATACATCGGGCGCGATCGTTTCTTCGATCGGCACCAGCGCCTCCGTTAACTCAGGCAGTGTGCCTTCTGGTTCAAGGGTCATCTCACGACTTTTTAACAGCCACCAAAGCAATCCTCCTAAGAGCGGCAGTGCCAGCAGCCACCACAAGGGAAACGGGTTTGACGGTTCCGCTACAGGGCTAGTAGGAGACGGTGTAAGCGTTGGAGACGTGGCTGTAACCTTTGGAGACGCAGCTTGAGGACTGGGTATGGACACCTTAGAGCGGGGAGATGCACTCACAGGATTAGAGTCAATCACTGCACTTGCCTCCTTACGAGCCGTCTCAATGGTCCGACGGCTGGCAGGGGCAGTAGCAAAACCCAGAAAGGCTTGCGCTGAGGGGTTAGGCTGGGGCCCTTTATAGACGTAAATGAGCGGTTGAGAGAAGGGGTATTTGGGATTGCTCGGCAGGGTCTTGTGCATCGGGATGACGCGCACATCGCCTCGCCCTTCAAGCTGATCGGCGATCGCATAACCAATACCATCCGTCCTCAGCGCTTGCACCACCTGACTGGTACTGTCTTGAGCGAGTGGCTTCGCCGTTTTTCCCACTACAAATGGTGCTTTCTTGAAGACGGGGTAGTTGCGAAAAGCTTGACGAGTGTCGCTATTGTCAGGGCGATCGATAAACCGAATGGGACCTGGCTCCCCACCAATCTGCGACCAATCTTTAATCTCACCTCGAAAGATTTTGGCAAACTGCTCAAAGGTCAGATCGCCCTTAAAGGGGTTTTGAGACCCTACGATGATCGCAATTTTATGCCGTGATACGGGCACTGGCACAAGCCCCTGAGCTTTCTCTTGCTCGGTGAGCGATCGACCAATAGCAGCCAAATCAGCATTCCCATCTAACAAATCTTTGATAGCCGGCCCCGTACCCTGCGTATTGAGCGCCACTTCTGTCCCCACAAACTGCCGTTCAAAGCGCCGTTTCAGGACTTGATTGATTGTCTCCATACTGCTGGAGCCACCAATGCGAATGGTGGTGCCGACAGGCACATTGGCTGGCACTGGAAAGGTGGTTGCGCCAAGCACCTGAGTCCAAAGGGGATTGAGCATCGAGACAGCCAGCGGTCTCGCTATAGCCTCTCCCGTCGCCGTCACCACTAGCAGCGCGGACAGAGAGACGATCGCACTGTTTTGTTTACGCAATCGGGTCATACCAGTAGTCCTGACAGGTCAGTATCGATCTCACACGAATAGCATAACCAAGAGTCAGTGCCAATCCTACAGCGTTTTGGCATTGTTTCCATGTAGCAAGGCAGCACCTTGTAGCGCCCAACTTGATGGGCGATCGCCTCAAGCTTAAAAGCGATTTAACCCGATCAAATGCCATGTCTAGAGCCAAGGCTGATTGTACTAACCGCTGGCGATTATGTCAGAATGAGCAAGTTTATCGAGACGGCTACACGACTCACTGTCACTACTCACCACTGCCCCAAGCTCATGCTCACCAAGCAACTCAGCCAAATGTCGAGTTTTCAGGGTTCGCCTATTGCTGCCGTCAATGATTGATATCATGCTTATCCCGCAGGGAGCAGAGTATCAAGCGGTGCGTCGGGGGCTTGGGCATGCACGGGTTCCAGTTGTCGTGCCCATTCCAGTCAGTCCCGCGCCACTCAGCCGCTATCTAAAAACTTGGCAGCAGACTGCACCGCTGGCTGGGAAAAAGCTCTTAGTGATGGGACTCTGTGGCGGGCTGGTGCCACGTCACGCGATCGCAGACTTAGTACTCTACCGGGAATGTATCAATCGCCCCGATCCATGTACCGTTTTGCCTTGTGACGCTGCCTTGCTTGAGTGGCTACAGAAAAAGCTGCCGTTGGGAGCAGCGGTGGTACGAGCGCTAACGAGCGATCGACTCGTCTGGTCGTCATCCGAAAAACAGCAGCTTGCCCAACAGTACAGTGCAGATGTGGTGGATATGGAAGGCTTTGCAGCGCTAGAAGCTCTGCACCAAACGAGCGCCAGGGTTGCCATGCTGCGGGTGGTCAGCGACAACGCACAGCATGATCTACCGGATCTGACCAGCGCGATCAGTCAAGACGGTGCCTTGCGAACTCTACCGTTGGCATGGGGTATGGCGAGTCAACCGATCGCCGCCACTCGTCTCATTCGTGGGTCACTTCGCAGCTTGAAAACACTGGAAGCGATCGCCAAACAATTAGTCAACGAGCGGTAGGCAAAGACTGTTACGCAGGCAGAATCACCTGACCAGCGTCATCAAACGTCCAAAAGGGGTTCCAGGCAACTTCCCAAAGATGTCCATCAGGATCGGCAAAATAGCCGCTGTAGCCGCCCCAGAAAACATCTTGTGCTGGTTTTACAACCCGTTCGCCTAACTGCTCAATCAACTGCAACACCGCATCGACTTCTTCGCGACTTTTGGTGTTGTATGACAGCGTGATGCCTGAAAAACCTGTGCCTTCTGGCTCAACCGTGGCATCTTCCGCTAGCTTCGTTCTTGGATAGAGACCCAGGACAACCCCACCGAGTTGAAAAAAAGCAATTTCTTCCTGGCTCGCGCTAGAAGGTTTCCAGCCGAGTCCATCGCAGTAAAACTGGAGCGATCGCTGCAAGTTCTGCACACCCAACGTCATCAGGCTAAGTCTTTGCTGCATCTTTCCTCCCTGGAAGCAATACATTTGTATCACAATCAAGGTCGCACTTTAGCGCTTAGCGAACTTTTTGGCAAGAGTCGAATTACATGATGATCTCGTAGCCCTCGAATGCGATCGCATGAGAAAGGTCGTAGGATAGACGCTAAACTTTGGACAGTCCCTCATTTTATTTATTGGCTGGATAGTTTGATGCGTCTCCTGCTGGATGACCGTCTTATCGCCAACCTGCGACATGAACACAGCGACCAACATTACCTTACTGATTGGAATCAACATTGGTCTGATTGCGATCAATGCCTTCTTTGCAGCAGCAGAAATCGCGCTCATCTCCGTCAGTGATGTCCGACTGCAACTTCTAGCAGATCAGGGTAGTCGTCGTGCCCGCATGGTGTTGGCAACCACTGAAGATAGCACTCGCTTTCTGGCAACCATTCAACTCGTTATCACGCTGACGGGTTTTCTCAATGGTGCTTTTGCGGCTGAAAACTTGGCAACTCCGCTTGCGAGCGTGTTGAGTCCATTCATTGCACCAGCCTTAGCTGAGAAAATTTCACTGGTAGGCGTGACTGTTCTGATTGCTCTCATTAGCCTGATTTTTGGCGAACTTGTCCCCAAGAAGCTGGCAATTCGCCATGCTGAGGATTTTTCGCTCTTTTGCATCCGTCCACTGCGTTTTCTGCAAAAACTGACTGCACCGATCGTCAAGCTGGTCAGCCTTGCCACTAATCTAATCTTGGAGCTGACAGGCAATGCTGCAACCGAGGAGGAGGAAGAGGTTAGTACCGAAGAAATCAAGGCAATGGTTGATGCCGGACTAGCAGGCAGCTCAGTGGGCGAACAGGAGCGACGGATCATTCGGGGTGCCGTCGAACTCAGTCACATCTCGGCACGGGCAATCATGGTGCCCAGAGTCCAAATCCAGTACCTCAAAAGCACCATATCCTTTCAGGAAGCCTGCCAGATTGTGTCTGAGAACGCCCACACTCGTTTGCCCGTCTGTGAAGATGATTTGGACAATATCGTCGGCATCCTGCATGTCAAAGATCTCATCCGCCCCTTGCCTGCCATGGTGGAGCAACCTCCTGGCATCCGCGAACTGCTGCGCCCCGTGCACTACATCCCTGAAACCAAGTCTGCTACCGACCTGCTGACAGAAATGAAGAAAAACCGCTTGCATTTAGTGGTGGTACGTGATGAGTTTGGCGGCACAGCCGGATTGGTCACGCTAGAAGACGTACTGGAAGAAATTGTGGGCGAAATCCGCGATGAGTATGATGCTGAAGAAGAACGCGAATTTCGGCAAATTAGCGCTCACGAGGGTATCTTCAAAATCCGTGCCAGCATTGCCACGGTAAACAATCAACTGGATATGCAGTTGCCCCGCGACGAAGCTGCTACCCTGGCAGGGCTGTTTTTGGAAGAATTGCAGCGTCCTCCTGAGGCGGGTGATACTCTTCAGGTTGATGCTGTTCAACTAACGGTACTTGAAGATGGTCAGCGCGTGCGGGTCATCCTGGTAGCGATGCCAGAACCGGAAGGCGTTGATTAGGGGAAGAGTCAGGAGTCAGAAGTCAGGAGCCAGCAGGGGGATGAGGGATGAGGGGTACGACAGGTGTGTAGCGGAGAGGGTGAACTGTGGCAGGCTCCTTTGAGAAAACCAGCCTTGAGTGGCAGCTTCAATTGATGCAGCAGCGCCTGAGTGAATGGCTGGAGCGACTATTTGCACCGGTAGATAGTCAGTCATTGCCCAACTGGTCGTTGCCGGACTGGTGGCTGCGACTGCTGTTTTGGACGATGGTTGGCAGCTTCATGACGTGGGTAAGCTGGCAGCTTTATCAGCTTGCACGTCCCTACTTCGCTGCCCTGGCGATCGCCCAACAGGGACAGTCCGATCGCCAATCTCCAGTTGATCGCTCATTAACAGCAGCAGCATGGCTCCAGCGATCGCGCACCTTTGCCCAACAAGGCAACTACCGCGAAGCCTGCCGCGCACTCTATATGGCAGCCCTCCAACGCCTAAATGACACTGAACCCATTCCCCACGAACCAAGTCGTACAGACGGCGAATATCTACGCCTGACTCAAACCCTGTCCCGTCCTGCCCCTTATCAGGTTTTGATTCGCACCCACGAGCAGCTTTGCTTTAACAACGCCAACGTTTCGGTCGATGAATTCGATCGCTGCCAGCAAGCGTATCAGGAAATTGAACGAGAGGTGAGGAGCGAGTAGAGAAAGGAGTTTTGAGTTTCTTCTGGCTCCTGAAGCTTTCAAGAACGAACAACCAACCACCAACCACTAAAAACCCTCCTCTGCCTTCCACCTATGACTCTCTCAAAGCGACAAATCTGGCTACTCGCGATCGCCCTAGCCGCTTTAGTCGTCATCAGTCTGTTTGCGGCTCCGGGTGGCAAGCGGTTGCAAAGTGGCTCTACTTATGGGCGATCGCCCGATGGTTACGGAGCCTGGTATGCCTTCATGGAGTCGAGAGGTGTGACCATTCACCGCTGGCAGAAACCGTTAAAATCACTGTTTCAGCCCAATGAGCCAAAAACACCTGCGATCGAAACCCTAAATTCAGACGATCCAGATACGGGTACAATCTCAGCAACGCTCTTTGCCTCTCCACGTCTCCCCCTTTTCACCCCTCGCCCTCTCCGCCTCTCTAAGTCTTCCGCTCCTGCAACCCCTATCACCTTGTTGCAAGTGCTTACCGATGAAACTGCCTCAATGTCAGGTGAGAGCATTGCTTGGGTAGAGCGCGGCAACGTTTTGGTACAACTGGGTGGGCGATGGCGGGCAACCAAAGCGCCGTTTGACAGCACGATCGCCAGTCCAGTGGGTAACGTTCGCCTTCAAACGAGTCGTCGCGGCACTAAAGCGGTGATGGACAACCGCGATGAGCCAGTGCTGTCCGATGCTTTTGGCTCAGTCGTTTCACAGCGAACGATCGGACGCGGGCGGGTAATTTCTGCCTCAACGCCTCATTTTGCTGCCAACGCGTATCAGGATGCTCCTGGTAACTTTGAGTTTCTAGCAAAGCTCGTCACAGAGCCAGGGCTGCAAATTTGGGTAGACGAATACTCGCACGGGTATAAAGATGCAGAAGTGATCAAGCAAGATGCTGGTAATCTTATCGGCTACCTTGCCAAGACACCGCTGCTTTTGGTGGCATTGCAAGCAGCCGCCATTCTCCTGGTGTTAGTCTGGGGTCAAAATCGTCGGTTGGGTCCTGCGATCGCCCTCCCCACTCCATCCATCGACAATAGCGAGGCATATATTCAGGCAGTGGCAGCCGTATTGCGTAAAGCGGAAAGCAGCCAATTCGTCGTCAACACCGTTTGTAAAGCAGAGCAGCTTGACGTGCAGAAAGCCCTTGGCTTAGGCACAGAACCCCTTCCCCTAACAACGTTGCTCAATGCCTGGACACAACAAACTGGACAGCCCGCCTCTGTTTTAGAAGCAGCACTGAACCCGACCAAACGCCCACGCCGAGTTTCTGAGTCAGAATTGTTAGCGTGGTTAAACGCTATTCAGACCGTAAAACGACAGCTAGGAGGAGCGAAGTTTTGAGTTTTAAGGAGATTTCTAGGAAACAAAATACCCACTGTCTTCGACTTCGCTCAGCCAGCTTGCACCCTGAGCGGAGTCGAAGGGTAAAATCTTTTCTGGAAATCGCCTAAGTTGTGAGTTTTGAGTTATCCCCTCTGCTTCCCTTGCCTCCTCTGCTCTCCTCGCTCCTTCTCCCCTCCCCTCCCATGCCCGAACTCAACGCCGCCTTCGATCGCCTCTCCCAAGCTTTGAGCCAAGTAGTTGTGGGGCAAACTGCCCTGGTGCAGCAGTTTATGGTGGCGCTGTTGGCAGGAGGGCATGTCATTTTGGAAGGCGTGCCAGGGACGGGCAAGACGCTGCTGGTGAAAGTGTTGGCGCAACTGGTGCAGGCAGAATTTCGCCGCATTCAGCTTACGCCCGACATTCTGCCCTCTGATATCTTGGGGACGAATATCTTTGACCTCAACACACGCAGCTTCACGCTAAAAAAAGGTCCTATTTTTACCGAAGTTTTGCTGGCAGATGAAGTCAACCGGACACCGCCGAAAACGCAGGCAGCACTGCTGGAAGCAATGGAAGAACAGCAGGTCACCCTGGATGGACAAAGTTTGGCGTTGCCTGATTTATTCTGGGTCATTGCTACGCAAAACTCGCTGGAGTTTGAGGGCACCTATCCATTGCCAGAAGCACAGCTCGATCGCTTCCTCTTCAAGCTCATCGTGGACTATCCTGACCCGAAAGCCGAAAAACAAATGTTGCTCAACAGCCAGTCAGGGCTGCAAACCAAGCGACTCGATCTGGCGAAGCTGAAACCGCTGCTGTCTGTCGAACAAATTTTGGGCGCACGACAAGCGGTGCGATCGGTGAAGGTAGCTGACCCTGTGATCGATTATTTGCTGGCGTTGGTGCAGCGATCGCGCCAGCACCCCGATTTAGCACTGGGCGCGTCGCCGCGATCGGCGGTTGCATGGCTCCAGGCAAGTAAAGCCAACGCCTGGTTGAGTGGACGCGATTTTGTGACACCCGACGACATTAAAGCGGTCGCTCCACCCACCCTACGCCACCGCTTTATCCTGCGTCCCGAAGCGCAACTGGACGGACTCCAAGTCGATGCGGTCATTAGCGCTCTTCTAAGCCAGGTTTCCGTGCCGCGTTGATCAGCAACGTTGCCTGGTCTGAGTCTTCGGTTTCAAGGCGAATTAGCGTGACCTAGACCCGTCATACGAACAAAATGCCTACAATGCCGCAAACGCAGCGGTCAGAGGTGTAGTCCTATGGAACGTCTCCTCAGTGCATTCGTCATCCATTGATGCAGGGCTGTCAAATTAGGTTGCCGCTAGCGACGTGTCACACCGCCACCCTGGTACACAAAACCACAAGCGCGGAAGTCGCTTGACGTATCGAACACGCTATATTCGCTTACGCACTCATTCTGGGTAATCTACGATCGTCACGGCTCGATCGCCAGCCGACTAAATCTGCCTTAGGGTTCCTCGCGTGCTGCCATTTGAATTTATCGTTACGGGTAAACCAGTTTCGCACCAGGCGAAAGATCGAAAGCGAGTTCAGGCGTGGAAGACAACCGTCCGCAGTGTGGCTGAAGCCTGCTGGAAGGTTGGCAGCCCGACTGGAGAGTCGTTGCGAGTCGTGATCACGCACTACTACAATGTCGAAGCTGGCAATGAAGAAGGGGTTCCCGATAGTGACAATATTGTGAAGCCTGTAAGAGACGCTTTAAATGGAGTAATCTATGTAGATGACTACCAAATCACCGATTTTGTCAGTCGTCGCCGCAGCTTGAATGGGTCGTTCCGCATCAAAGGGATGTCGCCTGTGCTAGCGGAGGGGTTTTGTAAGGGTGAAGAGTTCTTACACATTCGGGTAGAGGCAGCACCTGACCCGATGAGTCTAGACTAAATTTAGAAGTCTAGAGAGTAAAACTGCATAGCGGTTTTTAAGGTTGTGGTTTTTGTTTGAGTCACTATGAGCAACCCTGCAAGTCAAAATCCATTAGAACATCGGCGGCTCGTGAAGCTGGCACGGGAATATAAGGAGAAAGGGTATGACGTGATCCTGCATCCCTCCTCCCAAGATCTACCGCCAGCACTAGCGAAGTGTCCGTTTGGCTTGATTGCTGAGGGGAACGATCGCACGATCGCCGTTGAGGTTCGCACGCGAGAAACCTTGACGCTAAATGGCTCTGAAGATTTACGCCGCATGACAGATCTGGTGCAGCAACAACCAGGCTGGGAGTTTGAATTAGTTATTACGAATCCTCGCAAGAAGGCAAGCTAAAGCGCTGTTCTGCTTTCTCGCCTATCTTCTGTTGCTTCAGCTCACTGAAGGGATCGCATCACAAAACTAATCGGAACTGGGTACCAGCGCATTTGCTTGATAACAGATACCCGCCTGCTTAAACCGACGTAACGCTTCACCCAGGCGATCGCACTCGGCGATTAAGCTGATGCGGACGTAGCCTTCACCCCCGCTGCCGAACGCGTTGCCTGGAGTGACTACCACACCCGTTTCTTGCAGCACAGAGAGCGCAAAATCTGTAGAGCCAATGCCGGGAGGGCAGGCAACCCAGAGGTACATTGTGGCGCTGGGTTTGGGCACCGTCCAACCCAGTTCAGCCAACCCTTGAATCAGAAAGTCGCGACGGGTACGATAGCGTGCCTGGACTTCGTGTAGATACACGTCAGGGAGCTGGAGTGCTGTTTCTGCTGCCGTTTGCAAGGCGGCAAAAATGCCATAGTCCAGGTTTGTCTTCAAAGTGCGTAACCCTTGCACAATGTGGCGATTGCCGACCACAAAGCCAACTCGCCAACCTGCCATGTTGTACGTTTTGGACAGTGTATGAAACTCGACCCCAATCTCCTTCGCGCCGGGGATTTCCAGCAAGCTGGTAGGCTGATAGCCGTCGAAAGCCAACTCAGCGTAGCAAAGGTCGTGCACTAACAAAATTTCGTAGTGGCGGGCAAAGGCAACCATTTCTTCAAAAAATTCGCGGGGTGCCGTCGCCGCTGTGGGGTTGCTGGGGTAGTTGAAGTAGAGAATTTTTGCCTGTTTGGCGATCGCATCGGGAATGGCGGCAATATCAATCAACCAGCCGTTTTCAGGCTTCAGTAGCAGGCTATGAATATGCGCGCCTGCAATGAGCGGACCGCGGAAGTGCGCCGGGTAAGCAGGACTGGGCACCAAGACCAAATCGCCAGGATTCACATACGCCAGCGCCAGATGCGTTAACCCTTCTTTTGACCCCAGCAATGGCAACGCTTCGCCCTCTGGGTCTAGCTTGACGTTATAGCGTCGGTAATACCAATCCGTAATCGTGCGTCGGAAGCTGGCAGTGCCTTCAAACGGTGGATAGCCATGATTTGCAGGATTTTGCAACGCCGCGATCGCCGCCTCTACTACTGGCTGTGGCGTGGGTCCATCGGGATTGCCCATCCCTAGATCAATCAGATCTAGTCCTTGCTCCCTAGCACGCAGCTTCAATTCTTCCAGACGGGCAAAGACGTAAGGCGGCAGCGAACCCAGGCGATCAGCAGGTTTAATCCAGTCTAGTTTCATGCCGTCACCCCATCAGTGGAGAGAGGAGTCGGCTGATCACTTCTCACCCTTTCCTCACTTCTTACACCCACAGGAGCCGTCGTGGAGACCATTGCTGCCATTAATTGCGTCGGTTCTACCGCGAAGGGGAGACGGTGAATATCGGACTGGTCTGCACAGGCGACGGTTGCTGCTTGCTGTAAGTCTGCGAGTGCAATGTCCGCCAGCCCCAAATCGTAGAGACTTTTAGGTAGCCCAATGTCGCCATAAAACTTCAGCAACTGCTGGCGGGCTGTAGCAGCAAGCTGATTGCCTTGAACAATTTCTTCCAGCCGCAGTTGCACCAGGATGCCATAAGCCACTTTCTCACCGTGTAAGGTGCCGTGACTGGCAAGCAAATGTGTCAAGCCATTGTGAACCGCGTGAGCAGCCACAGTACGGCATTGAGCACCGCCTAATCCACCAATCATGCCTGCCATCAGCACGGTAGCATCGACAACTTCCTGCCAGGTTTGTCCACCCGGTTCTTGAAGGGCGATCGCAGATGTTTGAAAGAGAATATCACGCAACACTCGTGCCTGCTGTACGGCTGCGATGATCAGCGTTTGTTGAGCATGTCCGCTGCTGACGGAGGCTTCATACCATTTGGCGATCGCATCCCCAATGCCAGCTACCAACGTGCGTTGAGGAGCCGTTTGTACGACATCGTAGTCCAGCACCAGCAGATCAGGGCAGCGCGTTAACGCCACATCAGACTGAAACGCGCCCTGCTCTGAGTACACATTAGAGAGCGCTGTCCAGGCGGCACAGGTAGCGGCTGATGTCGGAATCGTGACAACCGGAAGATGGTGCTGATGCGCCACTAGCTTGGCAGTATCGAGCGCTTTGCCCCCACCAACGCCAATCACAACGTCGGCTTGATGCTGATCAACGACCTGATGCAGAGCCGCCAGAGTGGTCTCGCTACATTCGGGGTTGTAAGACTTCCAGATCACCTGAAGCTTTTCGTGCTCCAGTACAGGCTGCAACTGCGGCTGCACACCAGCAAGAGATTGATTCCCGCCGATGACCAGCGGACGTTGCCCTAAGTGCGCGATCGCTCCACCCACCTGAGACAACATCCCTCGACCGCGCAACACTTGGGCTGGAGCGATCGTGAGCGCGGGTTGAACAATGGTTGAGTTAGACATAGCAAGATCGAGTTTAAACGCGAGACAAAAAACGATAGCTGGTGCGTCTTACCAGTCTAAAGTAAACGTCAAAAGCTTGTAGCTCACACTCAGGCTGACGGTTGAGGCAAACGTGCCAATTGTTCTTGATCGAGTTCGACGATCGGCTGGTCGGTGGGGGAGGCAAGGGAAGGCTTAATCTGACCCAGGTAAACGGGCTGAGAAACCCCTGGCTCTGGATGCAACACCGCTCGTGCGCGAATGGTCATTGTCGCGTCGCCCTGTGAGAGCCGTCCAGTTGAATAGAGATCGACGGCTGCCTGTCGCAATGTCGCATCCAGTTGGGTTTCAGTAATGGTGGGCGGCACGACGATGACCACTTGAGAAGCGCCAGAGTCAAAGACCCGTACAAACTTCACGGCTCCAGGAATCTGGGGACGATCGTGCAGCCCTAACCCAAGCGCAAACAACCCGCCTGTCAGCACACTCATGAAGCCTGTAATGCCCACCAGACGAAAGCGAATGCCCCACTTTGACACCAAGCCCAAAAGCATCAGGGCAGCACAGAACAGGGTGAAATAGCCTGACCAGGTGGCGATCGTAACCAGTGGAAAACCAAACATGCGATTCAAAAAGAAGGAGCGACGGACTAAGCCTCAGACAACCAGACTTTGACCCGTTCCAGGCTTTGCCAGCCTGGTTTGCGTACAAAGCCATCTTCAATGTTTTGTGCAACTTCCTCACGCAGTTCTGGAACCGCCATCACAAGCTGTTGCACAATTTCGATATGCTGCCGCACCCCTTTTTTAGAGGTTTCCAGCATCGCCAGTACCAAATTCACTCGCGCTTGCGGATCTTGCGGGTTAAGCTTGACCGCCTTTTGTGCGGCATCGTAAGCCTGATTGGGCTTTTCGATCAGTAGGTACAGCCATGCCAGACACGTCCAGGCTGAGCTACTCTTGCGGGAGCGATCGCACACTTCTTTAAACACTGGAATCAAAACCTCAGGCGCTTCACCAGCCTTGTAGCGTTCGATGCCTTCGTCAAAGAGCGAGTCAACGGTTTGAGTCATAAGGGAAAGATAGAAAGTTGCCAGTTTTTAGTTTTTAGCGGTTCAGACTAAAAACTAAAAACTAACCGCCAACAACTGTTGTTCATGCTGAGAATGACTTACCACAGCCGCAGGTTTGATCGGCGTTCGGATTCGTGAATTGGAAGCCACCGCCAATTAAAGCATCGCTGTAGTCCAGCACCAACCCATAAAGGTAGAGCAAGCTCTTCGGGTCGCACACCACTTTGAAGCCTTCGTAGTCACAGACTTCATCAGCCGACTGGATATTGCTTGCCTCTTCAAAGTTCATAGTGTAAGACATACCGGAGCAGCCGCCGCCCCTCACGCCAACACGTAGGCACAAATCCTGCCCCTGCTTTTCCCGAAGCAGCAGAACGTGCTTTAGAGCAGCATCTGTCATGAGAATGCCCTGCCGTTGCGATTGTGCTGTCTGCGTCATTGCGTGTAAAGCTCCTTGCCAGTATTCAGTCTTAAACGTGCATACCTATCCATCCATACTATCAGGGATAAATCACACCTGGGCATCGACATGAAAGGATAGTTGACTAGCAAGGACGGTCAATCTCTTCTAATCTGGAGGCTTAACGCGTTTAACGTCACGTCGTGACTCAAAGATTTGGCACGAGCAGACAGGACGGCTGTCGGAAGCAGATTAGTGTTTAAGATGAATATCTGCTGCTCATTCAGTTCTACCAGTCTTGGTCGTTTCTCTAGCCTTCACTGCTCCTGATTTTTATGACTGCGCTTAACCTCTCAACCCGTCGTCGCCTTCAGCAACTGCCGCAAATTGCCAGCGTTTGGGAAGGCGATCGCCGTCCGTTGGTGTCTGGCATTCCTTCAACTGTGGACTGGGCGGATGCTGGAACCGATCCGCAGCCAAATGGCGAATGTATTCTTTGGGTTGATGGCTCGCAGGGGATGGTGCGGGCAATGGATGTCGTCACGCCCGATACAGGTACAGAAGCTGTCGTCCGTACGCTGCTGCGGGCAATGGAGTATCCCCATAATCCCAACAGTCCAGCGCGTCCCCAAAAAATTGTGGTCAGCGATCGTGAGCTGCTGTTCTTCCTACGGGGTGTCCTGCAAGATCTGGATATCGTGCTGGACTACGTGCCCTCCCTGCCGCTGATTGACGAGATCTTTCGAGGCTTCCAGGATGCAGTCAGCAGCCGTCCGCCCCAGTTGCCACCGCAACACGCTGAAGACTTATCGAACCGGGCGCTCGACATCTGGCACGATGCCCCCTGGGATACTTTCTCCGATCATCAAATTTTGGCGATCGAAATCAACCGATGGGATCTGACCACGCTTTATGCCTCCGTCATGGGCATGTTGGGCATGGAGTTTGGGGTGTTGTTCTATCGCTCGCTCGATTCTCTCAAGCGCTTTCGGCAGCGAGTGCTGGCAAATGAATCGCTCGAAGCGATGGAGGAGGCATTTTTAGGGCAAGACTGCCTCTTTGTGACGTTTGAAAGCGATCGTGACGACGATGAGGATGATATCGACCTCTCTACCTTGCCGATCGACGCGATTGAACCCGTCTTTGGCAACCTGCATCCTTTAGAAGGGCTGCGATCGTTCTTGTACGACGAAGAAGCGGTTGCCCTGCTCGTCGCGCTGGAGGCACTCCATCGCTTTCTCCGTCAACACCACTCAAAATTCGGGCAGGATGATTTTCCAGCCGTGAGCAGCCGTTACCGCATTCCTTTACCCTACGATGAGGCAGACAAAACGGCACAGGTCTCCATTAAAGTTTCAACGCTGTCCGACCTTGCCGATGAACTGCTTGCAATGGCAGATGGTGAAGCCCTGGACGATGCGGATTATCCCATCGTGCGGGATGATCTGGTGCCAGCAAACTCGTTTTTGAGCCTGGGTGTGGTGCCGTGGGACATGCTAGACGTTTTGCGATCGGGCGCGGCAGAACATCACCAACTGCAAGACGTAAAGGCTGCGGGAGATGGCTTTCCAGTCGTGATGATTCAGACCTCACGACCGAAAGCAAAAATCTTGATTGAAGCGCTCAAAGCAGCCGGAGGACTGCAAACCATTTGCTTTAATCCAGGGGCAGACCCATTTGAAAGCGAACAATACGATCTGGGGCTCTTTCAAACCGGGAATGGTGAGCTGCACTTGTTTGGCGAATTCGGTGGCAGCGATCCAGTTCACATGGCTGCTCGCAAAAAGTGGGATCAGCGCTGCAAGAAAACCAATGGCTGCTGTGGCTTAATTATTGCCAAAGGGCTAACGGGAGCCAGTCGGGGCAATCCTCAATTCAAAGACATGCTGGCACTGTTTGAAGCTCGCTCACTAACCGCAAAAGAGCTAGGCTTAGGGACGCTCCAGCTCCAGTTGGCAGCAGATTTGCTGTAAGGGCGATCGCGCTACTGACCAACATTGCCCATCCGATTTTGGGCTCTGGTACGCTCTTTGCTAATTTGCTTAGTTAAACCGGGCGGCAATTGATTCTGTTTTGCCAGCGCTTTGTCAAAATACGCCAAGCTGCCACGATTGTCACCCTGACGCACGAGAATTTGTGCCTTCAGGTAAAGCACATCAGGGTTATTAGGGGTCACCTGGAGAGCATTGTCAACGGCGGTGAGTGCCTTCGCAGGTTGATTCAAGTCTCGATAACCCAGCGCAATGCCTCGATAGGCGAGGTAGCGCGGACTCGCGTATTTATCCAGGCGATTGATGGCCTCAGCAGGGCTGGAGAACGGGAGATTGAGGGACACAAACAAATCAATGTAGCCTCGCAGCAGGTTCAGCTCTGGATCACTTGCGTCTACTTTTTCGGCAGCGTCCATGTACTTGAAGGCTTGTTGGATTTCACCCAGCGCTTGAGGGGTGCCCTTCACCGTGCCGTCTTTGCTAAAAATATAGGCACTTTCTAGAAAATGTCCTACTGCCTGATAAAGGTTGCCCCGTAAACGGTCTTTGGCAATGAGTGATGCGCCCGTTTGCTGAGTTTGGGTAGCATAGGCTTTGAACTTGTCTAGCAGTGCTGGTTTTTTCGCATCGTCCTTTTCACCCTCCCAGGCAATATAGGCTAGTGATGCTCGGAGCGCCTGAGTCAGTGGCTCGTTAGCATCTGCCTGCTGAGCCTCCTTGTCAGCTTTGAAGTAGTCTCCTTGCTCAAACAGGGCTTTAAATGCGGCTTCTGTACGATCGCTAATCGGTCTAGCATTCGTCGTCCGAAACGGATCTTTTGCCAGAGAGGGACTTGCCCACAGGCTCAATGAAAGAAGCACGGCATTGGCAACAGGCAACAGTCGTTGGGAGACAGCTTGCGAAAGGGGAGTCAACTTAGCAGCCATAATAGTCCGGTTAATCACGTTCAAGAAGTCAATGCGTTTGAGAAGTCAGTGCGTTCGAGAAGTCAATACTGAGAGATCAATACTAACTTGGAACCAAGTTAGTTAGAGTGATAGAGCCAACCCCCGCCTTGGCAAGAGTCCCGCTACTGCTTAAGAAGACCCCTTGTGGAAATCCTGTAGAGGGTCGCTAGTAGGACAGTTCTAGCGGGTAAACACTGTGACGCGATTGCCAGAAGCAAGTTCCGGTCACTCGGCACGATCGTCTTTTTCTTTACCACTCAAACGGAATGCTCCAGCTCAGAAACCTGACCTATCATCCACCTGCCAGCCATACCGCCATTTTGAACGCTGTCAACTTTCAGATTGCGCCGCAGCAGATGGGTTTGGTCATTGGTCCCAGTGGATCGGGCAAAAGTACGCTCTTAGAGATTCTGGCAGGGCTGGCAGAAAAGACGGGGGGCGGTATTTTCTGGCGTGACCAGGAGTTGATTCCACTTCAGCTACAGCAACTCAGTGGCTTGGTGTTTCAGTTTCCAGAGCGCCATTTTTGCGGCAGCAGCATTTTAGAAGAGCTGCGGTTGGGGCATCCAGAATTGACCAGCGATCGCATTGAACAAGCCCTGACCGAAGTGGGACTCACTCATCTTCCCCTTCATACCTCACCAAATGCACTCAGCGGTGGGCAACAGCGCCGTCTTGCCTTTGCCGTCCAGTTAATCCGCCAACCAAACCTACTTTTGCTCGACGAACCGACTGCTGGACTAGACTGGTCAATGCGTCAACAATTGATTGGTCTGCTGGCGAAGCTCAAAGCTCACTGGAGTTTGCTTGTCGTTTCTCATGATGCGGGTGAACTGATAGACATTGCTGACCAGTGCTGGACGTTGAGTCACGGTGAACTGAGTGCTGTGCAGCCAGAGGAATTGAAAGCTGGTACGAGACGATCAGAGGTGGCGCTTTAAAGCTAGGGAGTAGGGAGTAGGGAGTAGGGAGTAGGGAGTAGGGAGTAGGGAGTAGGGAGTAGGGAGTAGGGAGTAGGGAGTAGGGAGTAGGGAGTAGGGAGTAGGGAGTAGGGAGTAGGGGCATGATGGAGCAAGAAGGAGAGGGAAACACAGAAGCGTCTGGTGCCTTTGAGCATGGGGCTAAATTTCCGTCTGTGGATCTGATGCTTGAGCCTCGATCGCCCCTTTTACCCACAATGGAAGGACTCTGGCAATTGACGCTTGCTTGGCAACCCGACGAACACCAGCAAGCGCAACTTCAACAGCTTTATGCCTTCACGCTGGCTGGCAATCGGCAATTCAACCTCACGCGCATCACAGAGCCAGCGGAGTTTTGGGAGAAGCATCTGTGGGATTCGCTGCGGGGAGTGCAGCGATTTTTGCAGGGAGTCGGGAGTCGGGCGTCGGGAGTCGGGAGTCGAGAGTCGGGAGTAACTCAAGCCTCAAGCCTCACACCTCACACCTCACACCTCCAAGTCATCGACATCGGCACAGGTGCTGGCTTTCCGGGGTTGCCCGTAGCGATCGCCCAACCCAACTGGACAGTTACGTTATTGGATGCAACGCGCAAAAAAATTACCTTTATCGATCAGGTACTTGCCCAATTGGGAATTGCTAACGCTACAACGTTAGTCGATCGCGTCGAGCAGGTTGGGCGACAGAAACACCAGCGCCAATCCTATGATCTTGCACTCATTCGAGCCGTAGCAGCCGCCCCAGTTTGCGCTGAATACGCGCTGCCGCTATTGAAAATTGGCGGTTCAGCCGTACTCTATCGTGGACAGTGGACAGAGGCGGAAACAAGAGCGCTGGAATCTGCGGTTGCTGTTTTGGGTGGCGCGATCGACACGATCGAAGCCTTCACGACTCCCTTGACGCAGGGCGATCGTCACTGCATCTACCTGAAAAAGATCGCACCGACACCAAACGAATTTCCACGTGCGATCGGCGTTCCAGCACAGAAGCCGCTTGGATCGTAGTTTATGAAGTCACTGAGCTTGAGATTTAGCCTATGTATGGATACAGATGTGAGTACTGTGAGGGAACTGTTCACCCCCGCACCGTCAAGCGCGAGGTATTTAAGCACAAAAATGGGTTTGTCATTCTTGAAGATGTGACGATCGGTGTCTGTGATACCTGTGGCAATCGGTACTACTCAGCCGCTATTCTTCACGCGGTTCACGCGATCGCTACTGGAGCAAAAGCACCTGAAAGAACCGAACCGATTCCTGTTGCTCATTTAGAATCGGCATAGACGGCGCGATCGGCGTTCCAGCACAGAAGCCGCTTGGATCGCAGGATGAGGCTGGAATCGCTTAAGAGACTGTGTTTTTATCGTTTAGGAAAAAACATGAGCTATTGGTTATCGCGCCACCAACAACCAACAACCAACAACTAACAACTATTAGTGTCGTCCACTCGGTCGGCGAGAGACAGGCGATCGCGCGCCAGAGCGTTCACCATCAGCGTGTCGTGCCGTGCGAGGTTGGGGGGCAGCTTGGGGCGATCGAGAGGGAGCGCGATCGGGACGTTTGCCGCGAGAGGCTTGTCCACGCTGTCCGTTTTGGATGGGTTCTGGTTTGGCGTGGGGGTTTGGCTCAAAGCCGGGAACGATTTCTCTAGGTAAGGGCTGCTTGATGAGCCGTTCGATATCTGCCAGCAGCTTTAGTTCATCCACGCAGACCAGCGATACCGCTTCGCCTGCGGCACCCGCGCGGCCTGTACGACCAATGCGATGGACGTAATCTTCAGGTACGTTGGGCAGCTCAAAGTTGACCACGTGGGGCAAATCGCTGATATCAATGCCACGTGCTGCAATATCGGTGGCGACTAAGACCTGGAGGCTAGCGTCTTTGAATTTTGCGAGGGCACGGGTACGCGCTGCCTGACTTTTATTGCCGTGAATTGCCAATGAGGGAATGTTATCGTCCATTAACTGTTTGACCAATCGATCGGCACCGTGCTTGGTACGAGTGAACACCAGCACCTGAAACCAGTTGTGTTCTTTGATCAGGTGCGTTAGCAGTTGGCGCTTTTGTTCACGATCGACGGGATACACCTTCTGAGCAACCGTATCGGCAGTAAGGTGACGGCGCTCTGCCTCGATCATCGTGGGTTGATTGAGCAGACTCGACGCAAAGGCTTTGATGTCGTTAGAAAAAGTGGCAGAGAACAGCAGATTTTGTCGCTGTTTGGGCAGGAGCGCGAGAATGCGGCGAATATCGCGGATAAAGCCCATATCCAACATGCGATCGGCTTCATCCAGCACCAGGATCTCAATGCGTGATAAATCGACTGTGCCTTGCTGTACATGATCCAGCAAGCGTCCTGGGGTCGCTACCAGAATATCCACACTGCCTTTCAAGCGCTGAACCTGCGGATTCATGCCAACGCCGCCAAAGATTGTCATTGAGGTCAGCTTGAGGTACTTGCCATACTCGCGCACGCTTTCTTCCACCTGTGCGGCAAGCTCACGGGTTGGGGTGAGAATTAAGGCTCGGATGGGCGATCGCTTTCTAGGTTGACCGATCTTTTCAGCCGGACGGTTATGAGAGGGACGACCGTCTGAAGCATGACTGTCAACGGTGCGATCACCTTTCGCTTCTGACAAAAGATGCAGAATCGGCAGCGTAAAGCCAGCGGTCTTACCCGTACCCGTTTGCGCACCCGCTAGGAGATCGCCGCCCGACAGCACAGCCGGAATTGCCTGTAATTGAATTGGCGTAGGTTCGGTGTAACCGCGTTCAGTAACGGCGCGAACAATGGCATCGGAAAGACCGAGGTTGGAAAACGACATAAAGCTCCAGTAGTAGCATCAGCCCCCGCCGATAGCAGCGTCAGTCTTAGGCGGACAGGATCAAGTTTGAAGGGCTGACAAGGCAGTGACGCTAGGACTGGAAGCGAATGCCACAGCTTTGCATTCTAACAGAGTGTGGCGGTTTGTGTAGTTGTGCGATCGCCCAAACCAAAACAAGGCTCTCGTTACCAAATGGCACCAGCTTCATAGCATTCAATAGGGAGTTGTGCCCTGATAACTGGTGCCATCAGGCATAATTGCCCAATCCAACCGGGCGTTCGCCAAATTGGTGCCGCTCAGATCAGCATCCCTTAAATTTGCGTAGCGGAGGTCAGCCCCGCTCAGATCCGCATTTTTCAGGTTGGCGTTGATGAGAATAGCACCATATAAACTCGCGCTTTGCATGTGAGCGTGTTCCAAGCTAGCGTTTCTAAGATTGGCATCCCGCAGTTCAGCCTGCTTTAAGGTGGCATCCTTTAAGTTGGCTTGCGAGAGGCTGATGTTCAATAACTGGGCTTGGCTGAGGTCAGCCCCAGTCAAATTAGCCTTGCCCAAATCGGCTCCCTGTAAGTTGGCACTTTTCAGGCTTGCTGCACTCAGTTGAGCACCTTGCAACGTAGCGTTAATAAGGTTCGTTTGGCTCAGATTCGATCGCGCAAGATTGGTTTGGCTGAAATTAGCGCGGCTCAAATCCATGTTGCTCAAATCGATGCCGCTCAAGTCACAGCGGATGCACGTTTTCGTTCGCAAAAGCTCTGCTGGAGTGGTAGCAGCCTTGCTAAGACTTGAGTTTGATGGGCGATCGTGATTCCTAATGAGCTTGTCCGATACCTCAGCGGCAGAGGGTGGCTGTAGCGTTTGGCTAACTTTCACCGCGCTCACTAGACAGGTTGTTAGTAGAACGACTGCGATCAAGAGCGGTCTCAAGTTCATGAGTTTTAGTTAAGACATTTTTTGAGTCAAGGCATTGTGAAGTCACACGTCAGGTTGATCACGGTGCACTACTGATACTATTCGCACCTGGCGTTGCCCAACGGGACTAAGCGCTTAAAGTTTCAGTAAATCTAAGGTTGAATGACTGCTGAGCGATGAGTAAGCGGGTTAAGACGTAGATGTGCCCATTAACTTCGACTTGACGGGCTAAGTTTCAAGGTTGCACTACCGCTCTCCAACTCCACACAGCCTTTTGCCCAATCGGAGCGGTAAAGATGAATAGTTCTGCTTTTGAGAAAGTTTTGTTGTCTGCCATCCTTACATCCTGTGCCGTGTTTTCGGTCTTGATGGTAGCGTTTATTCCACGCCGACCAGAACCCATTACGATCGACTCCCCCGATCGCATTGAGTCTGCTGAAGATATCAATCAGCGTGATGTTGTCATTCGGCATATTGGCATGTCTATTGTGGTCAGCGTTGGGGCTGGCATTACGACGGCAGAACTGATCCGCAAATGGGGACGATCGCGAGAAGCAGCGTTGGAAGGGCAGCTTTTTAGCGCACAGGCAATGCTGCAAGCGGTTGCCATGCCAGATTTTGCGCTACCCGGCGATGGCTTTACGGCTTCCTTAAACGACATGACTGGCAACGGTATTGTGCTAGACGATCGGTTAGAGTTTCGCAAGCAAGCCGTTTCAGTCCTGGAACCCGATCGCGAAAAGGCTTCGGAACAACCAGAGCTGCCGCTCTTTCTCTTCCAGCCCTCGGTGCCCTTGCCAAGCGAAGACGTAAATTGGTTTCTACCCCTTCAACCAGATATCGCTTCGCTAGAAGCTTCACCAGAACCACGGGTACAGGGAGCGGACTGGCAACTAACGTTGCAGGCGGTCTTGGCATCGCGTGAACAGTACCAAACCTGCCGTATCTCCCTACCAGAGACATCAGACCGGGTGTTAGCCATCCTGTTTGACGGGCAATACTATCGCTTTGTCAAGGTGGTAGTCGATCGCGAACAGGCTCTTCGTCTTGCCGTCAGACTTGAGCAACGAGGTGAGCCAGCCGTCCTTACAGACATTGGCGATCGCTATGCAGTGTGGGCACTGGAGCCAGCAGCAGATCCTGAATTAAGCGCTTTCGTGGGTGCGGATGTCTAATACTGATGGATGCAACTGGATCGCGGAGAAGCTTTCAGAGGATGTTGCTCAACTTACCGAAGTTTTGCGATCGCTTCCCCGTCGATCAACAGGGTGTTGGTCAACAAATCTCGCACAGTAGCGATGAGTACGCGCTGCTCATTCACCTCAAACTGCACAGTGACGCGATCGACCCCCGCTTGTCCGGGTGGATTGAGACGCGCCACGCAGACGTGTTCGTGCTGGCGGTCTAGAGAACGGTACGTTTCCTGTTGGCGTAGTGGGGCACTGGTCATTCTGCCCTGGGCATCGTAGGTCATTTCTGCCTGAGCGATCGTGGCAACTTCGCCAATATCGAGCCGAATTTCTGACTGTCCCTCTGTGGCGACTTGCAGGGTGAGTGGCTCCGATCGCTGACACGGGTAGCGACTGCCCTGCTTAAACAGGGGAAAGTAGGAATAGGTACTGGTATACGGTTCCCAAAGACGAATGGCATAGCTGTGCCGCAGATAATCGTCAACGCTGACCAGTTGGCTGATGGCTAGCGCTCCGTGGGCGATCGCTTCAAAAGGTTTATCGAGTCGCACACGCTGCCGCCCAAAGTACGACAGTACAAGCTGCTGCACAGCAGGAATCAGGCAACTGCCGCCAACCAGCAGGACATGTTCGATGTCGGCTTTGCTGATACCTTTGCCGATCGCAATGGTCAGCACTTCATCCAGTGACTGTCGCAACTGTTCCAGGAGTTGCCGTGCTTCCAGAATGGACTCAAAGCGATCGCGATCGAGCGTCATTTCATGAGCCATAAACGTTTCCTCATCCAGCCAGCTTTCCTTTGCCACATCCGCGCTGGAGAGCCGAAGCTTGAGCCGCTCCGCTAAGGCAAGCAGGTTCTGCCACCCCACCGCGCCGATCGCCTCCCGTGACGAACCAATCTGGTGCAGGTAGTCCTCAACAATCCAGCAGTCAATATCCTCACCACCGACGTAGGCATCCGCTTTTGCGAGGACTTCTGCCCGCTGTGCTGGAGCCATATCTGTACCAGCATCAAGCGGTGTTGCAATCGTTCGTACCAAACTCAGATCGAGCGTACCGCCGCCAAAGTCGATGACCAGCACGAGCGAACTGGGACGCTGTACGGCGTATCCCAACGCTGCGGCTGTCGCTTCATCTACCAGTTGTACCGTCGTCGCTCCTAGCTGCCCTGCCAGGTCGCGAAACCAGCCCAAATAGCGCTCAAACGCCCCGATCGGCACTGTAAAAATTACCTGAGTCGGCTGAATGTGCTGCTGCTGCAACTGCTGCCACAGCGTTTGCAGAAATTGCTCCGCTACAGACTCGGCGCTATACGTCTGTCCATCAAGCTGCCGGGGTGGTGGTTGAAAATCAGCGACCAGATCGCGCTTAAAGGCTTTGAAGAGCCGTTCTGGTTGCGCTAAGCCCAACCGCCGCGATCGCACCGCTTCACCTAACACCAGCGTTTCCGCATCTTTGACAAATACCAGCGTTGGCACCACAGGAATTTCCTGCACCTCTCCCGATCGCTTAGTGAGCCTAAACACTCGCGAAAGACCAGGAAACCGGAGCGTCTTCGGTGCTTGCGTATCCGGCTCTAGAATGCTGACTACCGTGTTGCTGGTACCGAAGTCGATTGCGATCACAGACATGGAGAGGAGGGAGTAAGGAGGCAGAGGGCAGAGGGCAGGAGGCGGAGGGCGCAGAGGAAGCAGAACTCAAAACTCAAAACTCAAAACTCATTTTTCATCCTTCATCCTTCATCCTTCATCCTTTCTCCCTACCCCTCCTGGCAGCGTCCGACTGACTTTTGCAGGGCTGAGAATGCGATCGTCGTAATGGTAGCCAACAAAACGAATGTAAACGGTTTCGCCTTCAGCGATGTCGTCCACATCGGGTTGATGGAGTTGGGCGTTGAAGGGGACTTGCTCCCAGGCAGTGCCGATCGGGGCAATGTGCCAGGTTTGCAGCAGGTTATCGAGTGGGGTAAAAAGCGCGGTCAGATTGCTGGCGGGCAAGTCGGGTTTGAGCTGCGCCATTTTGCGGGCAGTGGGGTAGTTAGTCAGTAGGGATTGCAGTTGGGCAAAGCTGTTGTCCTGGAAGTCTGTGTGCAGTTGTGCTTTTTGCTGGTGCAGTTCAGTGCGTAAGCGCAGGCATTGCTGTTGCAGATCCGCGATCGTTTGGTCGGCAATGGCTAAATCAGTCGTGGGGACGGCGATCGCGCTTTGATGCAGGCGTTCTGAAGTGCCGTTGTTCGTGCTCACCAGGCTCAAGGTGAAACAAAGGTAGACCAGCGTTAACACGCAACTAAACAAGAGGAGTTCGGAACCATCTGTCATAGCCTTGACTTACCTACTCTGAACGTCACTCTTTCTGTTGTAGCAACTGGGTTACGTCGGCGGTTAAGTTTTCTTCGCCTTCGTAGTGTTCAGGCAGGAGTGTTCGCGACTCTACAGTGCCAAGGGCTTGCTCGATCGCGGCGGTAGTGTCTACACAACTTGCTCCAGAAGCGTTAAGTACGGTTTCAACTACTTTGCCGTCTTTGCCAATGCGGTACTCAATCTTTTGATATGCAGCCATGACACCATCCGTAATGGATATAGATACAGTCAACGCTACTACTCGCGTTCTCCCATCATTTTGAGCTACCCCTTGCAGGATGGCAACGACGAGAGGACATCGTTAGCACATTTATTTGAGGCACGCTCATTCAACCGCTCAAAGAAAATAACCCAAACGGGTACCATCAGTTTTTTGTCTCGACGCTTAAGCTGTTTCCGTAGTCAAGCTAAGACTTCTTTTTAAGAGGAAAAATTATGTCGTCAAAACATGGTTTTAGTGTGCGCAATGGAGACAATACGCCCCAGGGTGCCTTTGCTCAAACGGGTAAATTCGGCAGGATGTTTGCAGAGCTTCCAGCCTTTACGCCGTCGATCGACAGCCTGACAGCGCTAGGCAACGCGATGACGGATGACAGAACTGACCCGATCGAGCCAAAAAGAGACCATCCCGACGGAGACAATCCACATATTCCAGCGGGGCTTACCTACTTTGGGCAGTTTATCGACCACGATCTTACCTTCGATCCAACCTCGCTGAAAGAGAAGCGGGTTGATCCTCAGGCAGTGGTTAACTTCCGCACACCCGCGCTCGATTTAGACAGTCTCTACGGTGCTGGTCCTGATGATCAACCTTATTTATTTGAACTGAGCGTTAAAGGTAAGCCAGGTGATAAAGATAAGTTTTTCCTTGGCACCAATACGCCTAGTGGCACTGGCAAACCGAAGCCCACACCTGACGATCCCAATGCGAGAGAGAGCATTGTCCTCAAGCGGAATGATCACGATTTGCCTCGTGCTGCCAGCAGTGTTGCGCTGTTGGGCGATCCTCGCAATGATGAAAACCTACTCGTGGCACAGACGCATCTTGCGTTTCTCAAATTCCACAACAAGATTGTTGATGGGCTGAAAAAACCGCCTGGAACCCCTGGAGCAATTCCACGGCAAGCCGCGATCGGCAAAACAGTCTTTGAAGAAGCCAGACAGTTGGTGATTTGGCACTACCAATGGATTGTGGTGTATGACTTTCTCGATCGCATTCTTGACCCTAAACAGATCAACAAGGTACTGAACGAAGGTCGATCGTTCTATAAGTTCGACACCTTTCCGTTTATCCCGGTTGAGTTCTCAACGGCTGCTTACCGTCTTGGTCACAGCATGATCCGCAGCACCTACGACTACAACCGCGTCTTCACCTTTAAAGACCGGACGGATAACAGTCGGCTGACCGAAGCAACGCTGGAACTGCTATTTACGTTCACAGCTAAATCTGGTGATGGCGACCTCGTGTTTCCTGGTTTGAATGCAACGTTGCCGAGCAACTGGATTATTGACTGGAGACGCTTCTTCGAGATTGATCCGGCGGTTAAAGTGAATCTTGCGCGCAAGTTCGATCCGTTCCTGGTGAATCCGCTAAAGAATATCCCCAACCTCCCGGATGCACCCGCGTCCCTTGCGGTCAGAAACCTACTGCGGGGTCGTAGTTTGGGGCTGCCTTCCGGGCAAAGTGTGGCAAGGTTCATGAACCTGAAACCTTTGAGTTCCAGTGACTTCACGTCCATTCCGGGTCCTGATGTTGACGTGGTGGTTCGGCATGGCTTTGATAAGGAAACGCCGCTCTGGTACTACATTTTGAAAGAGGCGCAAGTGCAGCAGCAGGGCTTACGCCTGGGTGAAGTGGGTAGCCGCATTGTGGCGGAGGTGTTTTTGGGTCTGTTTGAGGGCGATAGCAATTCATTCTTTGTGCGCAATCGCCACTGGAAGCCAACACTGCCCGCTAAAGTGCCGGGAACGTTTACCTTTGCCGACCTGCTGCGGTTTGTGGGAGACATTAGCCCGATCGATGGGCTGGAAGCGGCAGAGTAAGCAGCGCGAGTGCGGTTGAGTGATTAACCTACACGAAACGGACTAGAACAACCTCCAGTCCGTTTCGTGTGAGGACTATTCTCTTAAGTAATGTTGGGTTTCCTGTCATCAACCCAACCTGCAGGGCATGAGAGGTTCTCCAACGAGTAAAGGCTGCGGGATGATTTGTGTGTGCGGCGATCGGTGTTTAGGCGATCGACCCATTTAGAATTCCCGCTGCTGGAGATTTATCACAGGGTAGTGAGATCCCCGACTTTTTGGAAAAGTCGGGGATCTAGAGTTGCTAGTGACCTAAAAAGCCTTTGGTAAGCCTGCCTGCTTCAAAACTGCATTGGCTGTGTGGCGAGACTTGATAAAACTGTCTACAACAAAGCGCCGATCGGTGATGGGGCTGTACCAGATTTCATGATCGCCTTTGCCCTGTCGCTCTAAGGTGCAGCCTGCGTCTACTAGAAGCTTCTTGAGTGCTGGAGTCAGCGAGGCTGCCATCTAGGATGCTACCTGAATGAGTTCCTGCCGATGGCTGGTGAGTTGCACCGCGATCGCGCCTGCATAATCAGCAGCAATCACATGATTGAGCAGCAGCAGATCAGGGATGAGATCTCGAAGCTTTTGGCTTAACCCCTCAATGGTGTCGGCTTCAGTCGCTAATCCTGGCACATCGTTGCTGGTTGCCACCCAGACCGATGCATCGTTGTCCCAGAAGGCATCAACCTGATAGACGATAGGTTCCATGTTTGCCTCTCTTGAGCGTTGGCGTTAGCTTGTGCGATGCACTTGAATTGTATGCGATCGCCTAAAGATGACTGGTGGGCTAGACCTCCGAGGTTTTCAAAACCTCGGAGGTCTGAGAACATCGAGAAGGCATCGCGGCATTGGCGTTTGTGGCAGTGCTGGGCTATAACTAAGCTAAATTTCTCTGAAGGCTGATGAAAAAAGTAACGCTCTTTCTGGCATCGTCTTCGGAGCTAAAGGACGATCGAGAACAGTTCGAGCTTTTTATTTACCGCAAGTGCAAAGCCTGGTTTGACCAGGGCATCTTTCTGCATCTCGATGTTTGGGAAGACTTTTTAGATGCGATGTCGGCGGGCGGCTTGCAGAGCGAGTATAACAAGACCCTCAAAACCTGCGACATCTTTGTGCTGCTGGCATTCAACAAGGTGGGTAAGTATACCGCTGAAGAGTTTAGCCATGCCTTTGGGCAGTTTGCGACCATGCAGAAGCCGTTTATTTTTACCTACTTCAAGACACCCCCCACGACCCAAAACCGGGATGACCTCAAGAGCCTGTGGGCGTTTGAAGACACGCTGAAGTCATTAAACCACTACAAAACGGAGTATCACACGATCGAAGGATTGCGAGAGCACTTTAGCAACCAGCTTGACAAGCTTGCCGCCACAGCCTTCCGGGAATTACAGCCCGACCCTGGTAATAAACAAGAGGCAGACCGCTCTGGTCATGCCAGCAACGCGGCAACGGTATCTGGGCAGGGAAACAAGGTGTATCAGGGCATCCAGGACAGCACGATTACAGATAGCTCCAAAACCTACAACATCGACAAGATCGATCAGGCACGGTTTGAGTGAGGGTCGCAAAGACCAAACCTCCGAGGTTTGGGAAACCTCGGAGGTTTGGGAAACCTCGGAGGTTTAAGCGCTTGTGACGATGCTTGATGCTTGGTTCAAACCGCCGAGGTTTGCGTAGTCCTATGAAAACAGCATGGCAGACACCAAAACCTACAACATCGGCAATATTGAGACCGCTCAATTCTTATATCAATCGCTGGACTATCAGGCGTTGATGGAGCGCCTTGCTGAGAAACAGGAGATGGTGCAATATCTGCAAGAGACAGGCAAAACCGATCGGGCGTTGAAGGCGGCGGCAGAGCTAGACGACCTGGAACACCAAAAAGAGCAACTAAAGGAAAACGTTTTTCGCCTGTACGAAACCTTTACCAAAATTGAGATCAACACGGAACGGTTGGTGCAGGCAAAGGCACACTTTGACCAGGGTGAGTTTCGAGAAGCCGATGCCATCTTGAATGCGGCAGACATGACCCGCGACTTGAATCAACTGCTAGAGCGCGACCAGCAGCTTGAGCGAGAAAAAGCCGAGAATGACCAGCACCGCACCCAACTTGCCAACGAGTTTTTGATTAAAGCGCGACTGTGGGCGACCTTTTATGACGAACCCAACCGCTTTGAGCAAAGCTGCGCCTATTTTGAAGAGGCGTTGCGAGCAGGCAGAGCACCCGAAACCGTCTTTGAGTATGCGGTTTTTCTGCAAGAACATAACAGCTTTGACCCCGCAACGTTGCTCTACGCAGAAGCCTTGCAGATTCGACGCACCTTAGCGACGGCGAACCCGCGCACCTATTTGCCGTATGTGGCAATGACCCTGAACAATTTGGCGAATTTGCAAGCGGATCAGAATGACTATGCCACGGCGCAGGGCAACTATGCAGAAGCGTTGCAGATGTATCGCACCTTAGCGACGGAGAACCCGCGCACCTATTTGCCTGCTGTGGCAACGACCCTGAACAATTTGGCGGTTTTGCAACAGAATCAGAATGACTATGCCACGGCGCAACGCAGCTATGCAGAAGCATTGCAGATTCGACGCACCTTAGCGACGGAGAACCCGCGCACCTATTTGCCTGATGTGGCGGGAACCCTGAACAATTTGGCGAATTTGCAAGCCGATCAAA
>Ga0209181_10000535_pt1 | contig 70552 bp, 47 predicted proteins | sample MAT05_FD_187208 | JGI IMG/M metagenome (GOLD analysis project Ga0209181, IMG submission 187208) | Freshwater microbial communities from Lake Fryxell liftoff mats and glacier meltwater in Antarctica - MAT-05 (SPAdes) (version 2) | ecosystem: Environmental > Aquatic > Freshwater > Ice > Liftoff... | reverse complement strand
CAACGAGAGAACTCCAATTGTGGAAATCATCCCTGACTCCCACCGGAAGAAACGGCAACCCAAGCGGCAGCGACGGCTTGAGTTGTTTGTACGCCGCCGGGGTATCGAGCGAGGCCACGAGTTCCGCGCGCTTCTCCTTCCCCCACCAATGCCGGAACTGCACTTCCGCGCCATCGGTGCCTTCCGGCTTCTTCCCGGTGCCGCCCGCGGGCCAGCGTTCCAGGAGCGCGATGGCGGTGCCTACCTGGATGCCTTCGCGATTGTGCTCGGCGCTGAAGACGCTGGGGTCAGGCGTGCCGTCGGGGGATTTCTTCCCGGTCTTGTACTTGTCGCCATTGAGGCAATCGATGGTGATGCGGTCGAAGACTTCCAGAAACCGCTCGCGCATGCCGGGATGGGAGAGGCCATCGAGCCACGAGTAGTTTGAGATATAACAGATGAGGCCCTTGGCCTCGGGCTGCGGGGGCTGGGTGGCGGTGGTGTCCACCTCGGGGGCGCCCTCCACGATGCGGCGCTCGGCCATGCGGTAGAAGCGGATGTAGAGGTCGTTGAGCCCCTGCCCCTGCGGCTTCGGCGCGGCTTTGGTCTCGCGGTAGGCCTCGCTGAGGGCGCGCTCTTCCTCCATGGAGATGCCGGCAAAGCCGTCGTAGGGAGGATTGCCGATGATGACGAGGATTTCGGCCTCGCGCTTCACGCGATCCGCGGCGTCGCGCTCGGCGGCGAGCTCGGGGAAGAGCAGGGTCTTCGGCTCCTCGGGTGGGACCCAGCCGGTGAGCGCATTGGTGAGGAAGACGCCGGCGCGTTCGCCTTCCTTTTGCTTTTCGCCCTTCTTCGCCCGGGTGGGCTCGTGCTGCATGGGGGCGCCGTAGCGGGCGAGCTGGAGATCGATCTGGAGGTGGGCGATGACGTAGGGCGCGGGGAGCAGCTCGAAGCCGAAGATGCGCGTCTGCGCGGCGACCTTCGTCTGCAAACCGGCCTGGGCGGCTCCGGCGCTCTCCTTCAACCGCTCGTGGATGGTGCGCAGGGTCTCCACGAGGTAGGCGCCGGTGCCGCAGCAGGGATCGAGGACGACGACGCGGGGATCGGCGAGGCCATCGGCGATGCTGTAGTTTTCCACCAGGGCGCGGTCCACACGGCCCACCATGTAGCGGACGATCTCCGGCGGGGTATACCAGACGCCGAACTGCCGCCGTAGCTCGGGGTCGAACTCGGCGAGGAAGGGCTCGTAGAAATACTGCACGGCTTCGCCGAGGCCGAGCCGCTGGAAGAAGAGGGCGCGCTCGACGCGGGCGAGGGTGGCCTCGGCCCAGTCGAGCACTTCCTCGAGGCCGAGGTCGCGGAGCTTTTGCGGATCGGTGAGCTGGTGGAAGAGGGTGCGCAGCACGGGCAGGCCGAGGTGGTAGGCGGCTTCGCGCCAGCGGAAGCGGTCGCCGGGCCGGGGGTTGCCTTCATTCCAGAGGACCCAGGCGGAGAAGACGCCGTAGAAGAGCGTCTGAATGAGGGTGGAGCGGAAGAAGTGCTCCCCCTTTTCTCCCTCGAAGCGGATGCCCAGTGCTTCGCCGAGGGCTTCGCTGACGGGGGCGAGGGCATTGGACTCCGCGCCTTCGACGCGGGCGCGGGCTTCGCGGGCGTAGCTGGCGAGGTAGGCGGCGAGGTCGCGCGGGGCGGCGAGCCGGGCGCGGTTCAGGAGGGCGCGGCGGAGGTATTCGGTGAGGCGTTCGCCGAGGAGGCGGTGGTCTTTCGGGTGCCGGGCGATTTCCCAGAAGGCGGCTTCGCTTTCTGCCATGGAGAAGCTTTCGCCGGGGGTGGGCTTGCCGCCTTCCCAGGTGTAGAGGGCAAAGCTGCGGTAGTTCGTGAGGAGGATTTGCCCGTAGTGTTCGAGGTAGCCGCGGACTTGCGGGCCTTGCGCGAGCGTGCCGAGGTCGTGGTCGACGGGCTTGACCTCCAGGACGCCGCGCTCGGGCTTGAGCCGGAGGAGGGAGACTTCGTCGGGGTGGCTGCGCAGTTCCTTGGCGGAAAAGAAGCCGCCATCGGGGAGGCCGGCACCGCCATTGGCGGGGTGGATGACGGTGGTGATCTTCGGCTTGAGCGCGCCGCCGATTTCATTGAGCAGGCTGGCGAGGGCGGGATAGCCGGAGGTCTCGGGGGTGCCGGCGCCGCGCACGGCGTAGAGGTCGGCGAGGTAACTTTCCACTGGGGTCATACGCGGGGAGTTTTTGACTGGTGGAGTGAAGGATCGCACGCCTTTTTGTGCCGATTCAGAGATGAGTTGCCGAGCGAGAGGGCTTCCGAATGCTCCTTCCCGTCTCGTGTTGCTCCTTCCCTTCTACGGGTTGCGGCTTCTCGTGCCGCGCACGCGCGTGAAATCCATCACGCCGCTCCCGCGCTCGCTCATGCTCAGCGCCGATCAACTCGGGCTGCAGCCGCAGACCATCGCGGACATCGTCGCCTACCTGCAATCGGCCGCGCTGCAATAACGCGCGGGGCGCCGGGGCGAAGCTGGCGCTTAACTCCCGAGGCCTTCAGCGGGCGGTTTGCGCCGGCGCGCGGGCGAGCGCTCCGCGGCGCTCGCGCAGGTATCCGCGATCGTTTCCAGCTCGGCGAGAAAGCGTTCGCGTCGCTCCGAGGGCAGCGCGCCGAGCACCTGTTCCTGCAGCTCGATCGCGACCTTGCGCGCCTGGTCGAAAGTGCGCCGGCCCGCGGGGAGCACTTTCACGCGGTGGGCGCGGCGGTCGCGCTCATGCGGTTCCCGCGCGATGAGGCCGCTCTTTTCCATGCGTACGAGCGTGGAGGTGATCGTGTTGGGATCACTCGCCATCAGGTCGGTGATGGCGCGCTGCGTCAGGCCGCGCGGGTCGCCTTCGCTGAGCCAGCGCAGGATGCTGAACTGATCCGGCGTGATCTCCAGATGGGTGATGCGCTGGCGAAAAGCCTGGTTCAGCCCGTACCACGCGCGGCGCAGCAGGACGGGCACGCGCTTCGGCATGGAACTGGGCTGGGCAGGGCTGGCTCGTGGACTCACTCGGGCGCGGAGGCTTCCCGAAATCACCACCGATTCCAAACCAATCCTCGCGGGGACTGAGATGGGCCGGAGGAAGAGGTCCGCAGATGACACCGATGACAGCCAGTGTAGCCGGGCTAAGAGCAGGACCGGATGTCAGCCGAAGATCTGCATTTGAGCCGCGGATGAAACGCGGATGAAACGCGGATACAGAATGCGAAGGATTCTATCCGCGAAGATCCGCGTCCATCCGCGGCCAAATTGAGTTTCGCCCCATCCCCAAGGAAATAATACGTATAAGTATCATTTGACAACCTCCCGGCCTTTTCCTATCGATCCCACCCGCCCCCGCCCCCAACCGGCATTTTCCCCGCCTGTCTCCCTATGAAGCTCCGCCTCGTTCTCCCGCTCGCCCTCGTCGCCGCCGTCCTCCCGCTCTACGCCGCGAAGAAGCCCGTCAAAGCCGCGAAGGCCGATGAACCCAAGCCCGCGGCGGCTTCGGCCGGGGGAGTGAAGGGCTGGCTCGACTGGCGCGGGCCGCTCAAGACCGGCGTCTCGCTCGAAGCCGGGCTGCCCGAAAAGATCGACGCGAAAACCGCTCTGTGGAGCGTCGATTTTCCCGGCCAATCCTCGCCGGTGATCGCGAACGGCAAGCTCTTCGTCATGGGCTATGAGGGCGAAGCCGAGAACCTCCAGGAAGGCATCTCGGCCTTCGACACCGAGACGGGCAAACTGCTCTGGAAGCAATTGAACAACGACTTCCTGAGCGACGTGATCTACCTGCGCTACGCCACTTCCAACCCGGCCGTCGATCCCGAGACGGGCAACATTTTCACCCAGGGCAGCCAGGGCCTGCTCACCTCGTATTCGCCGGATGGCAAGGTGCTCTGGCAGCACTCGATGATGGAGGAATTTGGCCGGCTCACCTTCCCGAATTCGCGCACGGCCTCGCCGATCATCGACGGCGAACTCGTGATCACCCGCGGCATCACCAGCGCCTGGGGCGCGCACGGCCCGGCGGGCGATCGCTTCTACGCGTTCGACAAAAAGACGGGCGAACTCGTGTGGTCCAGCGCGCCGGGCGAGCGGCCACAGGACAATACGTTCTGTCATGTGTGGCTCGGCTTTCACGAAGGCAAGCGGGTGCTCTACTCGGCGGGCGGCGATTCCACGCTGCTCGCGATCAATGCCCGTACCGGCGAACCGCTCTGGCGCGTCTCGGTGGCCAAGGCGGGCGCGAAAGGCGGCATCAACGCCGCGGTGATCCAGCACAAGGACAACATCATCGTCGTCCACGAGAGCGAGAACATCGACACGACCGAAGTGGGCCGCATGGCCGCCTTCAAAATCCCCACTGGCGTGAAACCGCCCAACGCGCAGACGCCGCATGTTTTCACCGCGAAGGAGCTGGAGACCTGGCGCAATCCGGTCGGTTCGCTCGCCAGCTCGCCCGTGCTCGTGGGCGACCGCATCTACGAAGTGAGCGGCACCGGCGACCTCGCCGCCGTGGATGCCAACACCGGCAAGGTGCTGTGGAAAAAGAAGCTCGGCATCGAGCAACGTCAAAGCTCCCCGCTCTACGCCGGCGGCCTGCTCTACGTGGCCATGTACATCGCCGCGCAGGGCGAAGGTGCAAACCCCGGCGCAGCGGATACCGACGGCGGCAGCGGCGAGCTTTTCGTCCTGAAACCCAGCGACACCGGCGTGGAAATCGTCAGCCGCACCCTGCTCGACGGGAAATGCTTTGGCTCGCCCGTGGCCTACAATGGCAAGATCTACATTCAGACCGACAAGAAACTCTACGCCTTCGGCAAAAAGGGCGACAACGCCAAGGGCCTGGCGAAATATCCGGAGCCCGAGAAGTGGCCGGCGCCCGGCGCGAAAACGCAGCTCCAGCCGATCCCCTATGAGTTCGCGCTCAAGCCCGGCGAGAAGCGCGGCTTCCGCATTCGCGCGCTGGATGCGAATGGCTTCACCGTCGATGAAAACGTCGATCCCAAGAGCGTGAAATGGGAGCCCTTCATCCCACCGACGGCGCTCGTGAAGGTGACGATGAAAGGCGCGTTCGATGCGAATGGCGAACTCACCGCCGAGGCGATTTCCGCCGGCCAATGGAAGGCGACACTCGACGGCGCGGTCGGTTTCGTGAAAGGCCGCGTGGCCAGCGGGCTGCCGATCAAGCAGGACTTTGAGACGATCGAACTCAAGGAAACGACCGGCCCCGGCATCGGCAAAGAGCCGCTCCCGCTCGCGCCGGCCACGGCCGACAAACCCGCGCAGCAAGCCGCGCCGACGAACTGGAACGTGGTCGAAGAGCCCACGCCATTTTCCTACCCGCCGCTGTGGTGGAACAGCGCGCGCTTCCGCTTCGAGGTGCGGCAGGCTCCCGGCGAAGGCGGCACGAAAGCCTTCTGCAAGACGGTCGACAACAAACTCTTCCAGCGCGGGCAGGTCTTCATCAGCACGCCGGACCTGAAGAATTACACCATCGAGGCCGATGTGCTCACCGAGGGTAACAAACGCAAGATGAGCGAAATCGGCGTGATCAATCAGCGCTACATCATCGTGCTCAAGGGCAACTACCAGCAGATCGAGGTGAACTCGAATCAGGAGCGGCTCAAGGTCAGCGCGCCGTTCCCGATCTCGCCGAACACCTGGTACCGCGTGAAAGCGCGCGTCGATGTCGCCGCCGATGGCAGCGGCGTCGTCCGCGCGAAGGCCTGGAAAAAAGGCGACGCGGAGCCGGAAGCCTGGACCATCGAGGTGCCGCACAAAACGGCGCACACCCACGGCTCGCCCGGCCTCTACGGCTTCTCGCCGCAGGAGCAGCGCGCGTGGATCGACAATATCGTCGTCACGGCGAACCAATAATCCGCGCCCATCCTCGCGGCCATGATCGAACGCTCCACTTCTCCAACACCGACGCTGCAGCAGATTTTTCCCTACGAAAGTCTGCGGGTCTACCAGCAGTCGATCGGCTTCGTCGCGTGGTGCGAACAGCTCACCGAAAAGCTGCCCAAGCCGCTCACCGCGCTGACCGAACTCGAACGCGAGCTGACCTTCATCCCGCTGAAACTCGCCGAGGGCAGCGCGCAAGCCAGCCCGGCGAAACGCCTCGAAAGCCTCGAAGCCGCGCGCTCCGCCGCGCTGCATTGCGCCGCGTGTCTCGACGTGCTCGTGGCCAAAAAACGCCTGCTCGCCGGGCAGGTCATCAGCGGCAAAAAACAGCTCGCCGATCTCATCGCCACGCTCGTCATTCACATCGACGACATCGCCCATACCGAACTCGCGCAAGCACCCGCCGCAACGCCTCCCTCCGAATCCTGACCACCATCACTTCATGAACCCGAAGACCGCCCGCACTTCCCTTTTCGTCCTCACGCTCGGCATCGCCGCGCTTTCGATCCCCAGCGCCCGCGCGGAGGATTGGCCGCAGTGGGGCGGCAATGATCCCGGCCGCAACATGTATTCCGCCGCCACCGGCATGCCCGAATCGTTCAATCCGGGCAAGTTCAAGAGCGGCAGCGAGGACGTGGACATGGCCACGACGAAGAACGTGAAGTGGGTCGTCAAACTCGGCTCGCAGACCTACGGCAACCCGGTCGTCGCCAACGGCAAAATCTTCGTTGGCACGAACAACGCGACGCCGCGCGATCCGAAGTTCAAGGACGACCGCTCGTGCGTCTACGCCTTCAACGAATACAACGGCGACTACCTCTGGCAGCTCGCTGTGCCGAAGCTCGCGAGCGGCAAAGTGAACGACTGGGAGTACCTCGGCATCCTCAGTTCGCCGACCGTGGAGGGCAGTAAACTGTATGTCGTGACGAACCGGTGCGAGGTCGTGTGCCTCGACGTGGAAGGCATGTCGAACGGCAACGACGGACCCTACAAAGACGAAGCAAAATATCTCGGCGGCGTCGGCAAACCTCCCGCGCAAACCGGCGAAAAGGACGGCGACATCATCTGGCGTTACGACATGATGGATGAACTCGGCGTCTTCCCGCACAACGCGGCGAATTGCTCCGTGATCACCCTCGGCGACACGCTCTTCGCCTGCACCAGCAACGGCCAGGACTGGACGCATGTGAACATCCCCTCCCCGCTCTCGCCGTCGTTCATCGCGCTCGACAAAAGGACCGGCGAACTGCTCGGCGAGGACGACGCGAACATTGGCCCGAACATCAAACACGGCCAATGGACTTCGCCTTCGCGCGGCAAGGTGAACGGCAAGGATCACGTCTACTTTGGCGGCGGCGACGGCATCCTTTACGCGCTCGAAACCACGCCGACGAAAGAGGGCGACTCCAACTTCATCAAGAAGGCCTGGTGGTTCGACGCCGTGCCCGAGGAATACAAGAAGGACAAAACCGGCAAGCCGATCAAATACCCCGCGCCGGAAGGCCCGAGCGAAATCAATTCCACGCCCGTCTTCTACAAAAACCGCGTCTACGTCCCGATCGGCCAGGACCCCGAGCACGGCGAAGGCGTGGGCCGCCTCGTCTGTGTGGATGCGACCAAGACCGGCGACATCACCAAGACCGGCCTGATCTGGGACTTCAGAGAAATCCACCGCTCGATCTCGACGGTCAGCATCGACCCCACGAACGGCTTACTTTTCGTCGCCGACTTCAGCGGCTTCGTCTTCTGCCTCGATGCCGAGACCGGGAAAAAATACTGGGAGTACGACACCAAGGCCCACATCTGGGGCTCCACCTTTGTGGTCGATGGCAAGGTCTACATCGGCGACGAAGACGGCGACGTCACCGTGCTCGCCTCCGCCAAGGAGCGGAAAATCCTCAGCGAGGTGAACATGGGCGCGCCCGTCTATTCCACCGCGATCGTGGCCAACGGCACGATGTATCTCGGCACGCAGACGCATCTCTTCGCCATCGCCGTCGGGGCCAAGCCGATCGAACCCGGCGCGAAGAAGCCGTAGGTCACAACGCTCCGGCGGAACGGACGCAGGTGCTCGCGGTGTGCCGATCGCCTGGAGCAGGCTTTGGCCCACGATGATGTCGCCCACCACCGGCCAGGCCAGGAATCTCGTCCACCGAACCGCGGGGATAGCCTTCCGCGTCCTCCGGTCGGTCGCGGTGGCCTGGGTCCTGGTCATTTTGCTGGTCGCGATCTTTCAGCGTTCGATCACCTACTTTCCCCAGCGGGCGACGGCCGCAGAAGTGACCGCCGCAGCCGCGCGGCACGGCTTGGAACCGTGGCGGGCGAGGAATGGTGAAATCATCGGCTGGCGTCCGCCGCGGACGGCAAACCGGGCCGCGAATCGAATGCTCGTCTTCCACGGCAATGCGGGATTTGCGCTCCATCGGACGTATTACGCGGACGGATTCGGCGCCCTCGATCAGGGCGCAAAATGGGAGGTGCATCTTTTCGAATATCCCGGCTACGGAGCGCGCGCGGGCCAGCCCGGCGAAAAGTCATTTATTGAAGCAGCCGCGGCGGCGCTCGCGGAAATGCAGGCAGAAGATGCCCGGCCGATCTTCCTGCTCGGCGAATCCATCGGGAGCGGAACGGCTTGCGCGCTCGCGGGACAACATGCGGAGGCCATCGCGGGAATCTGCCTTGTCACTCCGTTCGCCCGCCTCGCCGAAGTCGCAGCGCATCACTACCCGTTCATCCCGGTGAGACTGATCCTCCGCGATCGCTGGGACAATGTCGCCGGGCTTTCGACCTATCGTGGCCGCCTCGCGATGTGGATCGCGGGCCGCGACGAAATCGTCACGCCGGAGCAAGGCCACCGGCTCTTCGAAAGCTGGGGCGGATCGAAACAGTCCTGGGTCAACCCCACCTCGGATCACAATACGATGGACTACCTGCCCTCGAATCCGTGGTGGCGCGAAACCTCCGACTTTCTCCTCGGCGACCGCTGACCCGCGAGCCGGCACCGCGAGCCGAAAGAAGCCTTGCCAACTCGGCCAGAGCGGCCAAAAACGGGAGCCTTATGAAGATGCTCACCCGTTTGTTTATCGGCGCGGCGGCCTGGTCTGTCGCGGTCACTGGTTCATTCGCTGCGGAGGCAGCGATCTTTCCGGCGCTCAAGGGCGACCTCGTGTCGCTGCAGGGTGGTAAGGTCAAAAAGTTCGACGAAGCGCCGCTGGCGGCGGCGAAATACTTCGCAATCTACTACTCGGCCGAATGGTGCCCGCCGTGCCGAGCGTTCACGCCGAAGCTCATCTCGTGGTACAACGCGAACAAGAAGGACAACCCGCACTTCGAACTCATCTTCGTGAGCAGCGACCGCTCGGAGCAGGACATGGAAAAATACATCACGGGCGATGCGATGCCGTGGCCAGCGCTCGAATTCTCGAAAAAGAAATCCAACCGCGCGCTGACTCAATACAGCGGCCCGGGCATCCCGTGCCTCGTGCTGGTCGATAGGGAAGGCAAAGTGATCTCGAGTTCCTACGAGGGGAAAAGTTACGTCGGCCCGAACAAGGTGCTGAGCGACATCGAATCCACGTTGAAGGCCAACCCGGCTACCGCGGAAGCCAAAGCGGCGTCCGCGACCGGAGCAAAAAGCGCCGGGGGCGGCGGCTTCGACGATTTCTTCAAAAAGAAGTCCGCGCAATAACGGCCCCTGCCCGCCGCGGGAGGCGGGTTATGTCAGAGCATGTAATGGAAGTCCCTTTTTGAGCGCAGAGGCGCAGAGGAGGAATGAGAGGCACGCGGAGGAACACGAGAAATCCCGCTGCGAAACTCTCTGTTCACTCGGCGCCTCTGCGTAAAACCCCGGTCTTTGACCCCTGAAAACAGAATTCCGGCCCATCCTCTCAGAGCATTTACCGGAAATCCGGCTGGACACCGGAGTTTGAGCCGCGGATGGACGCGGATGAAACGCGGATGCAGAGAATGCGAAAGTTTTCCTATCCGCGAAACTCCGCGTCCATCCGCGGCTGAATTGAGTTTCGGTACATACTCTCAGGAAGATGCTCGTGGAATGATCGGGCAGCATTTTCTCCCACCCGCGCGGCGCGCCGCGGGACAAAGAAATTGCGTGCGCGAATGCCCCGGCATACTCCTGCGGACATGAACCGCCGGTCGCGCCCCACCACATCCCTGCTCTCCCGAGCAGTGGCCGTGGCGTTGCTGCTGGCCGTCTTGGAAATCGTCGTGCTCGCCGCCGCGCCGGCCTGGCATGAGCACGCGCACGATCACGCCGGGGATCACGACGAAGAGCAGTGCGCGGTGACGCTCTTTGCCACCGGTTCGTGGCGCGACGTGTCGGTGACACCGGTCGTCGTGCCGCAGTTGGAAATTCTGCCGGGCGAAGTGGTCGTCGAGCGGCAGCAAATCGCGGCGTCTTTTCGTTACCGCGGCATCCTCGAGCACGCGCCCCCGCGGCGCGCCTGAGAGCCAACTGGCTCTCGTCTGAGAGCCAACTGGCTCTCGTCTGAGAGCCTCTCGGCTCCCTCACACTCCCTCGCTCATCGACTCGCGCGCTCCGGCAGAGCGCCGCGCGTCTTCTCGTCTCCTGCCGCCGCACCGCGTCCACCGACGCGCCCGGAAACCCTTGCGCGTTCCGCTGCATTCCGCAGCGCCGTGCTCACTCGCTCGCCTCCATGAAACTTCATTCCGTTCCATTCGTCCTCACCACTTCCATCGCCGCCAGCCTCGCGCTCGCGCAATCCACCGTCACCACCCTCGACACCGTCGTCGTCACCGCCAGCCCGCTCCAGCGCGCCGTCGCCGAACAGGCGCAGCCCGTGAGCATCCTCACCGGCGACGATCTCAAGCTCCGCCTCGAAAACACCGTGGGCGAAACACTCAGCCGCGAAGCGGGCATCACCTCCACGCAGTTCGCGCCGGGCGCCAGCCGCCCGATCATCCGCGGCCTCGGCGACGATCGCATCCGCGTCCTCAACGACGGCGTGAACATGATCGACGTGGCCAATGTCAGCCCCGATCACCAGGTCACCGGCGACCCGCTGACCATCGAAACCATCGAAGTCGTCCGCGGTCCCGCGTCGCTGCTCTACGGGCCGAATTCCGTCGGCGGCGTAGTCAATATCATCGATGGCCGCATTCCCACCGAGAAGCCGGATCGCGCCATCAGCGGCCGGCTCGACGGACGTGCCAGTACGGTGGATGAGGGCATCTCCGGCGCGGGCGCGATCAATCTCACGCTCGGCCCGATCGTCATCCACCTCGATGGCTTTAAACGTCAGGCGCAGGACGTGGACATCCCCGGCGATGCGCGCTCCGCACGACTCCGCCGATTGCAGCCGCTGGAGGAGGGCGAAAAAGAAGCCCGCAACACGCTGCCGAACAGCTTCGCGAACAGCGAGGGGGCCACCGTCGGCGGGTCTTACTTCTGGGCTGGCGGCTACATCGGCGCCAGCTACGCGGGCATCAACTCCGACTACGGCACCGTCGCCGAACCCGATGTCACGATCGACCTGACGCAGCGGCGCTTCGATGCGCGGGGCGCGTTCTTCGAGCCCTTCGGCGGCGTGCAAGCGATCAACTACAAATTTGCGCACACCGACTACCGGCACACCGAATTTGAAGGGCCACTGCCCGGCACGCTCTTCGAGATCGAAGGCTACGACGGGCGCGTCGAGATCCTGCACAAAAAGCTCGGCCCGCTCGAAGGCCTCATCGGTTACCAGGGCCAGCGCACGGAATTTTCCGCGCTGGGCGAGGAGGCATTTCTACCGCCCACGATCACGGAAATTCAGTCCGTGTTTCTTTATGAAGAAGTGCCGCTCAATCAGGTGCGGTTTCAGTTCGGCGTGCGCTACGACCACCAGTCGAACGAATCCTCCGGCGGGCTGAATTTCGGCCCGGCGCGCACCGTGGATTTCGACAGCATCAGCGGCTCCGCCGGAGTGGTCTGGACGCCGGTGGAAGCCTACGCCGTCGCCCTCTCGCTCGCCTACACCGAGCGCGCGCCCACTTACGTCGAACTCTTCGCGAACGGCCCGCACGTCGGCACGAATTCCTTCGAGATCGGCGACACCAGCCTCGGCCTGGAAAAATCCATCGGCGTCGATCTTTCGCTGCGCAAACGGCTCGGCCGCGTCACCGGCGCGGTGAGCCTCTTTTACAATCGGTTCACCGACTACATTGCCCTCGCCCCGGACGGCGCGATCGAGGACGACCTGCCCGTCTTCCGCTACGCGGCGGTCGACGCGCACTACCTCGGCGGAGAAATCGAGACGACCTTCCACCTTCTCCAGCCCGTCACGAACGAAACCGCGACGACTGGCAAGGATGGAAAGACCGTTAGTACACCCGCCACCACCCAACTCGACCAGACCCTCGATCTCACGCTCAAGGCCGACTACGTGCGCGCAGAAATCGACGGCGGCGGCGCGCTCCCGCGCATTCCACCCTTCCGCGCGCAAGCCGCTTTGAGTTACACGCTCGAGCGATTCAATGCCCGCGTCGAAGGCATCTACGCCGCCAAACAGGAGCGCATCGCCGACTTCGAACTGCCGACCGACGACTACTTCCTGCTCAACGCCAGCGTCAGTTATCGCATCCCAGTCCGTACGGCATCACTCGATATCTATATCAAAGGAACCAATCTCACCGACGCCGAGGCGCGGCAGCACACTTCTTTCCTCAAAGACATCGCGCCACTCCCCGGTCGTGGCGTTCTGGTCGGAATGCGCGCCGACTTCTGAGCCTGGGCCTCCCCCCTCAGCGGCATTCGTCAACTCCGGCGGTGGGGGTTCGAACCCCTCCCGTCGGTCACCAGAACTTCTTCTTCAAGCTGGCGTAGACGAACCGACCGGTGGCGTCCGCCGTCGCGGTATCGTAGCCCTCCTCGATGTTTGAAAACGGCGGTTCGCTGTCGCCGACGTTGGTGCAACCGATGGTCAGCTTCGTTCCATTGAGCCATTTCTGCCACCAGTCGAGGCCCGCGGTCTTCGACTCGAGAGCCGTTTTGCCATCCTTGGCCAGCCCGCCCGCAGTTTCCTTCGCTTCGTAGTCCCACGAGTAGGAAGCCTGCAGGTCGACGGTCGTGAAGCTACCGACTTTCCGGGTCGGCAGCGCTTCGTCGTATACGATGTCATCGTAGGAGTCCGTGTAATTGACGGTCACGCCCGCCTCGAAGCCTCCCAGGGAGTAAAACAAGCTGTTCGCCATCTTGAACTCGGGAAGCTGAAAGCTATCGGTCAAATCTTCGTTATCCTTTCCCGGTTCCTTCTGTTCATAACTATTCATGAACGTCGATCGGTGCTCGAAGGTGAAATTGCCAAACCGCGTCTCCCATTCGTAATCCAGTTCGATGTCGACGCCATCGGTGACGACCGTCCCGAGATTCGTATAAAGCGCGGAGATGCTGGTGATTTCGTTGTTGGCATTGTAACTCACCAGTCCGGGCGAGCGGCCGTTGAGAATATCGTTCGGGCTTGGCTGGTCGACGAGATTGCGTTGTTCGATGCGGAACAGGTGCACCCCAAGGCTCAGCCCCTTGATGAAAGGTGGGTCGTAGACACCACCCAGAAAGTAAGAGTAAGAAGTCTCAGGCATCAGCGCTGGATTGCCCCCCGTGGTGATGGGGACATCCGTGGTGATTCCCGTGCGCGGGTTCACCACGGTCGCAAACGAACTCACGGTTCCCGAGAAGAGTTGCGGCAGGCTCGGAGCGCGGAATCCTTCGGAATAAGCCCCTCTCAGGAGCAGGCTGCTGATCGGCTTCCAGGCAAAGCCAAACTTCGGCTTTACCACGTTTCCGAAGTCGCTGTAGTCGTCGTAGCGCTGGGCGATGGTAAACTCCAGCTTGCGGAGGAGGTAGGTGTTCCACTTCTCGCTCGCGAGGGGAATCGAGACTTCATAGTAAAGCGCACGCACGTCGCGATCACCGCCCGATCCGGCACCGCCGCTCCCGACGATGCTGCCGATCGGGGCGCTGAACTGCTGTTCGGAGAATTCCTCGCGGTATTCCCCTCCCACCGCCAGCTTCACCGCCCCCGCGGGCAGCGGGAAGAGGTCTCCGCTCGCTTTGGCGTCGACGCCGTAAATATAACTCAGGCCATCATTGCGCGGATGCGCGATGAGCGGATCGAGCACTGCGCCGGGATTGATGCCCCGACCCGCACCGAACACATTTAAAGCCTTGTCCGGATCGGTTTGATTGAGGGCGTCCTGCACTTTGGCTACCGAAAGATAGCCCCGCCGACTGTAGTCCACGACGTTGACTTCGGAATAGAGACCCGCGATTTCCGCGCTCCAATTGTGCGGCAGATCCTTGATCCGCAAGCCGCCCAGATACCGATAGGCATCGGATTCGATGATGTTTCGCCGCGGCCCCGTCTCCACCGATCGCCAGAGGAAGGCAACGTCTTCACCGAAGGGATTAAAGGGATTGTTCGCGGGCACCACAAAACCATCTCCCGCGCTATCCGGCGGCGTGGGTGCGACGCGCGTCTTGGTGCGCACGGATTGATAGGAGGTTTCACCGAACACCTCCAAATGCGGCGTCAAATTGTAGCCGAACGTCAGCAAGCCGCCCCAACGCTCGGTCTCCGGGATCAGTTCGCTATCTTTGTTGAAGTCGTAGCGGTTGCGCAGATTCCCATCCGGCAGACTTCCATCCAGGAAGTCGCCGGTCGTCAACCGCCCGTTGCTGCCGCGGGGAACCGCGAACGCTCCATTGGAAGTGAAGATCGTGCCCGGATTGCCGCGCGAACTGCGCAAGTCATCCCCGCCTTGCCGCCGATGATCGGCGCTGCTCGAAAAACCACGGTCCACATCCGCGAGCGAATTCTGGTGGTAGTAGTTGGCGTTGAGAAGGAGATGGAATTTTTCGTTACTAATTCCCGAAGTCAGGCTTTGGCGGGTCTCTGCCGCGTCGTTCTTGGTGGTGTTCCCGTAGTAGCTCTCGGTCTCAGCGCCCGAATAGTTTTCCTTTAGGATGATGTTAATGACGCCGGCGATCGCGTCGGAGCCGTAAACGGCCGAGGCGCTTTCTTTCAAGACATCGATGCGTTCGATGGCCGCGAGCGGGATGCCATTGAGATCGGTGAACGCCTCGACTCCCTCCTGTGCGAGGGGAAAGGGAGCCACCCGCCGACCATTAAGCAGCACCAGCGTCGCGGAAGCCCCCAGCCCGCGGAGCGAAGCCGCGGCCGCGCCGGGCGAAAAGGAAAGTCCTGTGTTCACCGCGTTGCTGAAGCCAGCCGCATTCTGGGGAAGCCGCGCAATCAAATCGCTCACCGTCCGCGCGCCCGATTTGGCGATCTTTTCTGCCGTGAAGACCGTGACGGATTGCGGCCCTTCGTAGTCGCTGCGCTTGATGTTCGAGCCGGTGATGATGACCGCCTCTGCAGGACCAGTTTCTTCCGGAGCAGGCGTTTGGGCGAAAGTGGCCGGCAACGCGAGGAGCACGGCCACGGTGGTAGTCAGCGGTTTGGGATATTTCATGGTCAGGAATCCTTGGTGAAAACCGCGCCCGTTCGAGCGGCGGAATGCCGCTTTCGCGGGTTGAACAACCTTCGTGATGGACCCCGCACTACAGTCCCTATCACGCAAGCTGCGCAGCAGTTGGAACTGTGTGACAGTTTTGTGAACTTTTCACCGCGGGTGCAAGGCCGCTCTTACGATTCGGGAAAAAAAATTCGCGTGAGCTGCCCATTATTCGAGGCGGTAGATGATCGGGACGGTCCGCGTGGAATTCGGCGGGCCTTTCCAATTCGCGCGGGCGAACGAACGCGTGTTGGCATCGAGAATCGGCGCGATGGGCCGCGTGACGGTCACCTCTTTCACATTACCAGATGCGTCGGTGGTCACGCGCACCTCGCCGGAGCCTTGAATCCGCGAGACGAGAGCGGCAGGAGGATATGAGGGCTTAGGGAGACGCCATGTGCCTACCGACTGACCACCGGGAGTGCCGCTCGTTTTTTCGGCTTTGGTCACACCACCCACGACGCCCGCCTGCGGAACGGGTCCCACCCTGGCCCCGGCCGGTGCGCCTCCCGCTTTTGCCGGTGTCGCCTTTGGCGGCTGGTCACGTTTCGGCGCTGGTTTGGGCAGCGGCTTCGGTTCGGGCTTCGGCTCGACGAATTCCGGTTTCTCCATTGGGACCGGTGGCGGCTCCGGTGGCGGCTCCACGGGCGCGGGTTCCGGCGGTGGAGGTGGCGGCGGCGCGGGGATGGACGCGGGAGGTTCGGGGCTCGCTTGCGCGACGATCAGTTCCTGCACGGCTTCACCGAGCGTGACATCGATGCCGAGATCGACGACTTCGACCGGTTCCTTCAAGTGCCGCGAAAGCACCCACGCAAGGCCCAACGCTGCGACGATGTGCAGCCCGATGGAAACGACCAGCAGCGGAAGGAGACGGGTGTTGCCCGGCCGCCGATAGCCGATGGCGGCTGGGCGAATTTCGGTAGTGGGTGGACCGGCGGCCACGACAGGTCAGGGGTTGGGAGCGGCGGGAGGCGCAGGGGCCGCGGGTGCCGTTGCCGCGGGAGGCGCGGGCGCGGCCGGCAGCGCAGGGATCGTCTCCGGGGCAGGGGCTTTTGCTCCCCCCGGCTGAATCGCAAAAGAAACCTTCGTCACCCCCGCCTGGCGCACGCGGTCGAGCACATCGATCACCATGCCATGCGTGGCGTCGCGATCGGCATTGATATAGATACGCAGGTCTTTGTTGGCCTGAAAAAGGGGCGTGATCTTTGCGATCAATTCCGCCGCCGCGATGGGCGTCCTGTCCTTATCCCAAAACAGCTCGCCGGCCGGCGAGACGCTGACCGGGATGAAATCCGGATTCGACTCCGTGCTCGCGCTGGCCGCCTGCGGGAGCGACATCTTTACTCCCTTCATCCGGATCATGCTCAGGCTTACGAGCATGAAGCTCGCGAGCAGAAAGAACATGATATCGATCAGCGGGATGATCTCGATCCGCGCCTTTTTGTGCGGCAGGGGCGAGTTGAGTTTCATCGCGGAAGATCAGGGACGCGGCGGAGCGGGGGGCACCGGCGGCACCGGGGGCAATACTGGTTCGCCTTTGCGCCGCTCGGCGAGCGCACGAATCATCACCTCGACATTGGTCGCCGCCGTTTCCAGTTCAAATTTCAGGAACTCGACCCTCGACGAAAAGTAGTTGTATGGAATGAGCGAGAACATCGCGATGGCCAGGCCACACGCCGTGGCGATCAACGCCTCGCCGATGCCGCCGCTCACCGCATCCACATTCAGTTCGCCCTGCACCGCATTGAAGGCGCCCATGATTCCCGTCACCGTGCCGAGCAATCCGAGGAGCGGCGCGAGCGTGATGATGGTATCCATGACCGGGAGAAAGCGGCCGGCGCGCTGGAGTTCCACAGCCGCGGCGAGTTGGAGCGCGCCTTGCATGCTTTCGTGATGATGATTCAGCCCCTCGTAGATCACGCGGACTCGCGGATCGGGAGAATCGCCGGCCAGCGACGAAGCCTTGGGAAGATCGCCTTCCTGCACGGCGTCGTAGATGCGGTTGAGCGTCGCCGTCTGTTTGCGCGCCCCTTCGCGGCTCCACCAAAAGATGCGCTCCAGCACCACGGTCAGCGCGATGATCGAGACGACCAGAATGGGATACATGATCGGCCCACCACGCTCGAAGTAGCGCAGCGTGGTGTCGATCAAGCCAACCCCGGCTGAATGCGGGTCGGTAGCAGCTAATGGAATGAGAAATCCATACATAGATTTTTTCCCCGAACCGATGAAGGAGTGGTCGGTCGGGAACAAAAGACCGCGGAGATTGCGGTGCATCGCCGGGCGCCGCAATAATTTTACAGAAAAGATGCGCAACCCTCGGAAAGCGCAGTCGGGAGTGGACTCGAATCGGATCGCGCGATCCGGAATGCGCGCCTGCGGATCTTGGCAGGAAGCCGTGCGCTACAGACGAGAAGGGAGGCCAAAAGAAACGCTTGGCACGCATCATACGTGTGCGTATAAAACGCGCCGCTCCCGCCCTTCCCATGTCCAGCTCCCCCGGTCTCACCCGCACCCAGTGGCTCATCTGCGTCATCGCGTCGATCGGCTTCGCCTTCGACATCTACGAGTTGCTGATGCTGCCGCTCATCATCAAGCCCGCGATGGCCGCGCTCAGCGCGCCGCTCGTCGAGCAGATGGTCGCCGGCGGCATGGCGCGGCCCGAGGCCATGGCAAAGTGGCTGCCCGGCGGGGAAATGTATGTCCACTGGGCGCGCATGCTGTTCTTCGTCCCGGCCATCGCGGGCGGCGTCTTCGGGCTGCTCGGCGGGTATCTTACCGATCTGCTCGGCCGCCGGCGCGTCCTCACCTTCAGCATCCTGCTCTACGCCGGCGCGGCGTGCGCGGCGGGATTCGCCACCACCCTCCCGCAGTTGCTCTTCTTTCGCTGCCTCGTGTTCATCGGCGTCTGCGTCGAGTTCGTCGCCGCCGTCGCGTGGCTCGCGGAGCTCTTCAAGGAACCAAAGCAGCGCGAGAAAGTGCTCGGTTATACCCAGGCTTTTTCTTCGCTCGGCGGCATCCTCGTCGCACTGGCGAATCTCGCCGCTGCCAGGTGGGCGCTCGACCTCCCGGCGATCCACGGCGGCCACGAAGCCTGGCGCTATACGCTCATCTCCGGAGTCATCCCGGCGCTGCCGCTCATCCTTATTCGCCCCTTCCTGCCCGAGTCGCCGGAGTGGGAGAAAAAGCGCGCCAGCGGCCAGCTTAAGCGCCCCAGCATCGCCGAGCTTTTCGGCCCTGGGCTCATCCGCACCACCATTATTACCACCCTGGTCTTCGCGGCCAGTTACGGCCTCGCCTTCGGCGCCATCCAGCAGCTTCCGCAGATCATCGGCGCGGCCGGCATCGGCACGCCCACCGAGCGCGGGCACAAAGAAATCCTCGCCACCGCCAAAGCCGCCGTGGGCAAAGCCGTCGCGGAAAACAAAGCCGCGGGCAAACCCGAACTCACCCCCGCGCAGAAACGCCAGATCGGCGCCAACGCCAGCGACGAAGCCGTGGCCAAAGTCTCCAGCGCGCAGGAACTCGGCGGCCTCGCCGGCCGCGTCATCTTTGCCCTGCTCGCCACCGTCATCGTCAGCCGCCGCGCGCTACTCCGCGTCTTCCAGATTCCCGCGCTGCTCTTCGTGCCCTTCTTTTTCTGGTGGCTCGCCGGCAATCTCGGCACCGAGTCTCTCTGGACGGTGAAGGCCGGTATCTTCCTCGCCGGCCTGTTCGTGGTCGCCCAGTTTTCCTTTTGGGGAAATTACATCCCGCTCGTATTTCCGCTGCATCTCCGCGGCACCGGCGAGAGCTTCGCCGCCAATATCGGCGGCCGGGTGATCGGCACCGCCGCCGCGTGGTTCACCATCACTTTTTCGGAATCCAATCCGCCCAGCGCAGCGAAGATTGCCATCGTCGGCGCGTGCGTCGCCGGCATCTACGCCCTGATCGGCGCCATCCTCACCCAATGGCTCCCCGAGCCGAAAGCTGAAGATCACGAATAAACTGAACCGCAGAGACGCAGAGGCGCAGAGCGAGAGCAGAAAACCATCTCACCTTCTTCTCCTCCGCGTCTCCGCGCCTCTGCGGTAAATTTAATCCCCGAAATCCATGCCCACCCTCACCCCCGAAGCCGCCCAGCAACAGCTCGAAACCCATCTCCAGGAGATCCTCGCCTGGCACTTCTCGCCGGAAACCGGCTGCCCCTTCTGGCTCGACTGGGCGAAGAAAAATTTCGATCCGCGCACCGAGATAAAAGGCTTCGCCGACCTGGTGAAGTTCCCGCACTTCCAAGACGAATGGCTGCGCGACTTGCAACCCGAGGTCTGGGTCCCGGCCGCCTTCCGGGGGCAACCCTTCAACATCTTCGAAACCGGCGGCACCACCGGCATGCCGAAGCAGCGCATCGGCTGGACCGACTACAAGACCGACTACTCCGAGTTCTCGGAAAAGATCAGCGACGAGCACTTCCCGCGCGGCGGCGCCTGGCTGATGATGGGCCCCACCGGCCCGCGCCGGCTGCGTCTCGCCATCGAACATCTCGCCCACGTCCGCGGTTCGAGCTGCTACTTCATCGACCTCGACCCGCGCTTCGTGAAGAAGCTGATCACGAACAAACAGTTCGAGGTCGCCAAGCAGTACATGGAGCACGTCGTCGATCAGGCTGCGACCATCCTCAAGCACCGCAAAGTGAGCGGCCTCTTCACCACCCCCAAGCTCCTCGAAGCCCTCGCCGAAAAGGTGGACATCTACGAAGCCGGCATTCGCGGCGTCTTCTGCGGTGGCACCACCATGCTGCCGCAGTACGTGCGCTTCATCGTCGAGGAAATCCTCGAAAATCGCGTCGGCTTCTACCCCACCTACGGCAACACCCTCATGGGCCTCGCCGCCAGCGTCCCGCTCCTGCCCGAGGACGAGTTCTCCATCACCTACTACGCCCCGCAGCCCCGCGCCGTCCTGCGCGTGGTGAACCCCGACCAGACCGCAGAAACCGTCGCCTACGACACTTGGGGCCGTGTCGAGCTGACCACGCTGACCCGGGAGTTCTTCATGCCCCGCTTCCTCGAACGCGACGAAGCCCTCCGCCGTAAACCCCGCGCCCCCTACGCCTGGGACGGCGTCGCCGAAGTCCGCCCCTTCGGCGCGATGACCAAGACGATCGTCGAAGGCGTTTATTAGCCCAGTGTCTTGGCTGAGGGTCGTGAACCCTCAGAGTATGTACCGAAACTCAATTTAGCCGCGGATGGACGCGGATTTTCGCAGCTAAGAAAACCTTCGCATTCTCTGGATCCGCGTTTCATCTGCGTCCATCCGCGGCTCAAACTCAGCTCTTCGGCCGGACACGCAGAGGTGGAGTGAGAGGCGCGCAGAGGAAAACGAGAAATCCCTCGGCGAAACTCCCTGTTCACTCTGCGCCTCTGCGTCAGAACCCGGCCTTTGAGCCCTGAAATCATACCATCTCTCTTAAATCATGTGACGCGAGCGCGACGGGCTTGTCTCGGGTAGGGTGGGCGTCCCGCCCGCCGTTCGACCGCATCCTGCCGCGAAGGACTTTTCGCGATGGCCAGCGGGCACCCGGGGGCTCGGAAGATCGTCGCGGCGAGACGCCGAAACCGGCGGGCGGGACGCCCACCCTACCCGAGATCTGCCTCCCCCGCTTTGGCCGGTTCTTTTGCCGAGTTGGTATCAGACCTCCGGTACATCCTCTCAGACAAGTTGAAGTTCGGCCCTTGCCTGGGCCTCATCCGCCGGCGGCGGACGCTGATGGACAGGCTTGGCGGTGGCGACTCAGCGCAGCCGGCTCCAGTCGCCGATGAGCAGTCGTTCGACCGGGAAACCCAGCTCAGCGGCGCGGTTGACGAGCCGCGTTCGAGTGGCCGCGGGCAGCTTTTGGGAACGGGCGAGGAGCCAGAGAAATTTGCGGTCGGGCGTGCCGACGAGGGCGGCCGAGTAGTCGGGCTCGAGGGCGATGATCCAGTAATTTCCTGACTGTGGAACTGGAGCCAGGGCGGCGAGGCCACCGAATTTCACTTTCAGCCGCGCCTCGCCGCTGCCGGCGACGGCCAAGGCACTGCCCTCGATCGCCTTGGAGTTGCCGTTCGCGCGGAGTTCGGTGTTTCGCACCTTCACCGTGCCATCCGGCTGGGGCGTGTATTCGGCGGTCGCGACGGCGCCGGAGCGCTGAAAGGGATTCGGCAGCCGCGCGATTTCAAACCACAGCCCGCCGTAGCGTCGGAGGTCGACTTTCGCGACGGTCGGCAGCGGGCGAGTGGGCGGGCTGCAACCGGCGCAGAGCGTGGCGACGGCGAGCAGCATGGCAGCAAGTGATTTCATCCGAGTGAGAGAACGCATCGACCGATCCCGCTGGCCGTTTTTTCAGCCGAGTAACGCGCGAAATGCCGCGGCGATGCCGCCGACGCCGACGACGAGGCCGGCGAAGTAAATCAGCTTCCAGCGGACGAGAATGGCGATGGAACAGACGACCACGGCGACCTGGAGGAGCAGGGCGGCTTCGTCGGCGCGGTCGTCGATCGCCATGGAACGCGCGACCTGCTTCTCGAGATCCTGCGCCTCCGTCATGAGTTCCTTTTTCTCGCCGTTGTAGCGCTTCGCCTCACCGTCAAACAGGTCGTGCGCCGCTTTGGCCGCGGCCGCATCGGTAGGCGTGAGGACGGCGAGGAGCGCGGCGTTCCCTTCGGCGCCGTTTTCCTTGAGGCTTTTGGCCTGATAGTAGGCCCACTTGTTAGCGGCCTCCGTGGTTTTGACGATGGCGTTGGTCTTCGCGTTGTCACCGGCGTTGTCCACGAAGGCGAGGATCACCGCCAGGATGGCGATGGTCAGTGCGATGACGCGTTCGTAGGTGTCTTTGGCTTCGGGGAGTTCCGGTGCGTCGGGCATGGCCGGGAGGAAATCGCAGGGTTCGCCCGCTGGCAAGGATCCCGGCGGCCGCGACCGTTTTATTTGCGCTCGACCGCGCCGCCGAGCAGCCGGCGCGCTTCCTCCACGCTCAGCTTGAGAGCCGTTGCAGGCGCGCCGACGCAGCGGCTTGGATTGGTTCGGAGGACGATGTGGTCTTTCCCAACCGCTCGCGCACGGTTTCCGGCGAAGCGAGCCGGTGGCGAAACAGCGCGGCGATGAAGGCGACATCCTTCTCCCGTCCCGCGACGAGCTTGCTCACCGCGAGGTCGTGGACTTCGAGGCACCAGCCGGTCGCGCCGCGCGTGTTCTCGTTGCAGATGGGGACGAGGCGTTCGCGCCAGCCTTCGGGGAGAGTCGCCGTGGTCTCATCGACGCCGTGCGCGTAGTAGCCGAAGGTCTCGTGGAACGGCGACAACTCGCCGATGCCGCCGTCGATCAGGATCGAGTCGTGCGGTTTGTCTCGCGGGAAGACGTCAGCTTCCATCGATTCGAGCAGCTCGGCCGGAGCGTCGGGGAATGAGCCGAGAATCGCCTGGCTACCGACTACGACGAGGTCGTCGGCGTCGGCATTGCCCGCAGCAGCGCGGATGATGTGCTCAAGCTGCGGTCGCGTCACGGGCTTGAAAGTCGCGCAGAATCGCCCAGCGCTCTTCTGAGGTGAGAATCCCCGCAAACGGGCTGGACTGGCGCAGCCTCACAGCGCGCTCCTCTCGCGAGGTGAGAAACGAGAGCAAATCCTCCACCGGGCCGTCGAGCAACTGACGCCATTCGAAGAGCGCCGGGCGCGAGCGTTCGGAGCACTCCCGCAGCCACCGTTCGAGGTTGTCGCGTGCGTGCTGGATACCCGCCGGATTTGCTCGCAGCTTGTCCGCGATCAGCCGGCTAAACGCCAGGCTGCGCTCGTCGATGAGGCGGTGGTCTTTCATCTCTCTCGCCGCGCAGCATGGGCGAAGACCGCGGCGCGAACAAGCCCGCCCGCAGTCTCGGAACCCGGCTACGTTCCGAAGACAATCTTCCCGTCCTTCGCGTCGGCGGTGATGGTCTGGCCTTCGAGGAAGCGGCCGGCGAGGATTTCGAGACTGAGCGGGTCGAGCAGATCGCGCTGGATGGCGCGCTTCAAGGGGCGCGCGCCGTAAGTCGGGTCGTAGCCTTTTTCGGCGAGGTATTCTTTTGCGGCGTCGGTGAGGGTGAGCGTGAGCTTTTGCGCGGCGAGGCGTTTGGTCAGGCGGCCGAGTTGGATGGTGACGATCTGCTGGAGGTCGGCGTCGCTCAGCCGATCGAAAATGATGATCTCATCGATGCGGTTGAGGAACTCGGGGCGGAAGTGGCCGCGCAGGTTGTCGAGCACCTTGGCCTCGCGCTGCTCGGCGTTGTCGCTGGCGTCGAGGATGTGCTGCGAGCCGATGTTGCTCGTCATGATGATGACGCTGTTCTTGAAGTCCACGGTGCGGCCCTGGCCGTCGGTGATGCGGCCGTCGTCGAGCACTTGCAGGAGCACGTTGAAGACATCGTGGTGCGCCTTTTCGATCTCGTCGAAAAGGATCACGGAATACGGCTTGCGGCGCACGGCCTCGCTGAGCTGGCCGCCTTCCTCAAAGCCGATATAGCCAGGCGGCGCGCCGATCAGCCGGGCGACGCTGTGCTTCTCCATGTATTCGCTCATGTCGATGCGGATCATCGAGTGCTCGTCGTTGAAGAGGAACTCGGCGAGCGCGCGGGCGAGCTCGGTTTTGCCCACGCCCGTGGGGCCGAGGAAAATGAAGGAACCCATCGGGCGGTTTTCGTCCTGTAGGCCGGCACGGGCGCGGCGCACGGCATTCGACACGGCGGTGATCGCTGGCCGCTGGCCGATGACACGCTGGCCGATGCGGTCTTCCATGCGGACGAGTTTTTCGCGTTCGCCTTCGCGGAGATTGGTCACGGGAATGCCGGTCCACGCGCTCACCACTTTCGCGATGTCTTCCTCGGTCACTTCCTCCTTCAGCATCGGCGTGCCGTTGCGTTGCATCTCGGCGAGCCGGGCATTGTGCGCTTCCACTTCGCGCTGCGCGGCGGGGAGGTGGCCATACTGGATCTCGCTGGCCTCGGTGAGGTCGCCGGTGCGCTGCGCACGCTCGAGGTCGATCTTCAGTTGCTCGACCTGCTCCTGCAGCTTGCGCTGTTCATCGATCACCTTCTTTTCGCTCTGCCACTGCGCCTTGAGTCCCGAGCTTTTTTCGCGGGCCTCGGCGAGGTCGCGCTCGATGCGCTCCAGCCGTTCCTTGCTCGCGGCGTCTTTCTCTTTCTTCAGCGCCTGCCGCTCCATCTCGCCCTGCATGATCTCGCGCTCCAGCACGTCGATTTCCGTGGGCATGGATTCCAGCTCGATCTTCATCCGGCTCGCCGCTTCGTCCACGAGGTCCACCGCTTTGTCCGGGAGAAAACGGTCGCTGATGTAGCGGTGCGAAAGCGTGGCCGCGGCGACCAGCGCCGCATCCTGGATGCGCACGCCGTGGTGGACTTCGTAGCGCTCCTTCAGCCCGCGCAGGATCGCGATCGTATCCTCCACGCTCGGCTCATCCACCTGCACCGGCTGGAAGCGCCGCTCCAGCGCCGCGTCCTTCTCGATGTACTTCCGGTATTCATCCAGCGTGGTCGCGCCGATGGTGCGCAGCTCCCCGCGCGCGAGCTGCGGCTTGAGCATGTTACTCGCGTCCACCGCGCCCTCACTCGCGCCCGCGCCCACGATGGTGTGCAGCTCGTCGATGAAGAGAATGATCTCGCCGTTGCTGTCCGTGACTTCTTTCAGAAACGCCTTGAGCCGGTCCTCGAATTCCCCGCGAAACTTCGCGCCCGCGATCATCGAGCCGATGTCCATCGCGATGATCTTCTTCCCCTTCAACGACTCCGGCACGTCGCCGCTCACGATCCGCCGCGCCAGCCCTTCCACGATCGCCGTCTTGCCCACGCCGGGTTCGCCGATCAGCACCGGATTGTTTTTCGTGCGACGCGAGAGCACCTGCATCGTGCGGCGGATTTCGTTATCGCGGCCGATCACCGGATCGATCTTCCCGCGCTGCGCCATCGCCGTCAGGTCGCGTCCATACTTCTCCAGCGTCTGATATTTCCCCTCCGGATTCTGATCCGTGACCCGCTGCGAACCGCGCACCTGCTGCAGTGCCTTCATCAAGTTCGACCGATCGAGCCCGCTCTTGCGCAGCATCTGCCCGAGCGGCGTGCCCACTTCCGAAATCGCGAGCAGGTAATGCTCACCGCTCAGGTATTCATCCTTCAGCTTCGCCATCTCCTTCTCCGCCGCATCGATGGTCAGCGAAAGATCCCGCCCGAGCGAAACCTGCGCGCTGCCATTCACCGAGGCGCGGCGGGAAAGGTCGAGGGTGAGAAAGTCTTCGAGCGTCTTCGAGGCCACGCCCATCTTGTCGAGCAGCGGCCGCGCGACGCCATCCGGCTGCTCCAACAGTGCGAGGAGAAAGTGTTCGTTGGTGATTTCGGAATGCCCGGCCTTGCTCGCGCGGTCCTGCGCGGCCTGGAGGGCTTCCTGCATTTTTTGGGTGAAACGGTCGATTCGCATAACGGGGAAGAGTCTCGCATCATCCTAGCAGGACGCCTTCCCTCCCTTGTCCAGAAGCGAACGCACTTTGGGCGAGTCGCCGTGGCCCGCAGGGGTTGCGACAGGCGGCGGACGCCGGGCCAAGCCGACTCAATCTACGAAACGGCACCGCAGCACTTCACGCCCAGTTCCGAGACGGTCCGGTCGATCGACCGTGGGGATCAGACGGTGCGCAGAGAGAACGCGAAACACGCGGAAGCCTCGCGAGATACGCAAAATGGAAACCGAACGACCTTCTCTTCTTTCGCGGCTCGGGTGCGACATTTTCGGGCTGGATTTCACACGCGCTGCCAGGCCTTCGCTTTGGCGCTCTTCAAGATGGCTTCGCAGAGCTGGACTTCGTGGTGGCCGTCGGCGGCGGTGGCGAAGAGGACGGGGGTCTGGCGGCCGCTCGCGATGTGCTCGTAGACGGCGCGGTAGTGCATCTTGTGCGCGTCGGCGAAGCCCTCGGGATGGCCGCCGGGGTAGTCGGTGAAGCCGGCGATGTCTTCGCTGAAGCCGGCGGTGCCGCGCTGGAGGATGAGGCTCGGTTCGTCGCGGCGGCCGACGGTGATTTCATTGGGTTGCTCGAGGCTCCAGCGCACGCTGCCTTTGGTGCCAAAGATGGCGAGGGAAAGGTTGCACTTCGACCCGGCGGCGACTTGGGAGATGGCGGCGTTGGCGTGGACGCCGCTGGCGAAGCCGTGTTTGGCGCGGCCGAATTTCAGCAGGAGGCTGCCGAAGTCTTCGGTGTCGACCTTGAAGGGGACCATGGTTTTCGGGTCCGCTTTGGCGAAGGTCTGCACCTCGCCGCGCGGACGCAGCCGCGTTTTGTGAAAGGTCTCCAGATGCGCAAAGACGCTTTCCACTTTCGCGCCGAGGATGAAGGAAACGGCGTCGACCCAGTGGGTGCCGATGTCGCCGACGGCGCGGAGTTTGCCGCCTTCGCTGGCGAGCAGGCGCCAGTTGTAATCGGTGTCGTGGAGCAGCCAGTCCTGGAAGAACGAGCCGTGGACGTGGATGATCTCGCCGAGTTCGCCGCGGTGGAGGAGCGCGCGCATTTGCAGGACGGCAGGGAAGAAGCGGCACATGTAGTTCACGGCGAAGACGGGCGACTTCGGGCGCTTTACGGCGGCGACGACTTGCGCGGTTTCGGTGGCGGTCATGCCGAGGGGCTTTTCGCAGACGACGTGTTTGCCGGCGGCGAGGGCGGCGAGGGATTGGGCGACGTGGACTTTGTTCGGCGAGGTGATGTGGACGACGTCGAGTTCGGGAAGCTGGAGCATCGACGCGTAATCGTAGTCGCCGAAGACGTGCGGGATGCCCCACTGCTCGGCGGTGGCGTGGGCGCTGCGGGTGGAGCCGCAGATGGCGGTGATCTGCACGCCGAGGCGGCGGAGATTTTCGATATGGACGGGGCCGATGAAGCCGGTGCCGATGACACCGGCGCGGAGGTGCGTGAGGGGAAGGGACATGCGGGTTCCTTAATGCGAGTTTTCTGCCGTTTCGTCGATGCAGATGCGTGGGCACCCGCGGCGCGGCTGCCCTACCGGGGTGTGGGCACCCGGGGTGTGGGTGCCTTACCGGGGTGTGGGCACCCGCGGCGCGGCTGCCCTATCGGAGTGTGGATGAAGCGGCAACGTCGGGATCGAACCGAACAGGCGGGCTATCATCCACCAGAGCGACCAGCTCCTATTGCCATGGGTTGGATCATTCACTCAGCAGCAGCGATGCCACGCGGGCTGGCATGCTGTGATAGCATCGCGCGCATGCACTTTATCTATCTCCGCGATCGACCGGATCTCGCTCCGTTGGTCGCGCAGTGGATCTGGGATGAATGGCGTCATCTCCTCGTGCAGAAGACGCTGCCGCAGTTTGCGGCGTGGTTTCGCGGCGGTGAACGCGGGAGTGGTTTGCCGACGACGCTGGTGCTGCTGGTCGACGAGGAGCCGGCCGGCACGGTGAGCCTGGAGTGCGACGATATGGACATCCGGTCGGACCTCACGCCCTGGCTGGCGTCCCTTTACGTCACACCCGCGCGGCGGGGTCTCGGGTACGGGCAGGCGCTGGTCCGGCGGGCGGAGGCGGAGGCGCGGACGCTGGGGATCGAGGAGCTGTTTCTCTACACGCCGGGGCAGGCAGAGTTTTACGCCGCGCTCGGGTGGCAGCTCGTCGAAACGTGCAGCTACCGCGATGCGCCGGTGACGATCATGGCGCGGGCGCTTTCGCTAGCGGCTAGGCCTGCTTGAGCAGGTCGGCGTAGCGGGCGCTGACGAATTCCCAGTGGATCACGTTGCCGAAGGCTTTGGCGTAATCGGCGCGTTTGTTCTGGTACTTGAGGTAGTAGGCGTGCTCCCAGACGTCGAGGCCGAGCAGGGGCTGGCCGCCGGAGAGGAGCGGGCTGTCCTGATTCGGCGTGGCCTCGATCACGAGCTTTTTGTCGCGCAGAGTGAGCCAGGCCCAGCCGCTGCCGAACTGGCCGACGCCCGCGGCGGCGAACAGCTCCTTGAATTTGTCCAGCCCGCCGAAGGTCTTCTCGATCGCCTTCGCGAGTTCGCCCTTTGGCTCGCCTTTTTCGTCCTTCTTCAGCGTCTGCCAAAAGAGCGCGTGGTTGGCGTGGCCGCCGCCGTGATTGCGCAGCGCGGTCTGCAGTTCCTTCGGCGCGGTGGCGAGGCTGATGAGGATTTCCTCGATCGTCTTTTTCTCCCAACCGGGAGCCTTGGCGACGGCCTCGTTCAGCTTGGCCAGGTAGGCGGCGTGGTGTTTGTCGTGGTGAATCTTCATCGTCTCGGCGTCGATGTAGGGCTCCAGCGCATCGTAGTCGTAGCCGAGCTGCGGGAGCTTGAAGACGCCTTCCGCGGCCGGTGCAGCGGCGGCGGCTTGGGCGAAGGATTCGTGGCGCGAAAGGGCGAGGGCGCCGGTGGTGAGGGCGATGCTTTGGATGGCTTGGCGACGGGTGATCATAGGGCGTGGAGGTTTGGAGGATTTCGTTACTGGTTCTTGAGCAGGATGTCTCGGAATTCGACCATCATCGGGGGACCGGCGTGAATTTGCAGCGCCAGCAGTCCCTCGAGCGCGCGGCGCGCGGGGTCATTGTCGATGAATTCCACGGTTTGGAAACCATTGAGAAAGTGCTGGAGCCGATTGCCGCGGGCCACGATCCGGTAGTCGTTCCAGTCGCGCATCCGATAGTAACCCTGCGCGATCAGCGCCTGCTGGGTGGCGAGCGTGCCGGTCACGCGCGGTTTGCCCGTGGGGCCGGCTTCCGCTTTCTCCCCGACCCGCGCGAGCCAGCCGCGGCCCTTTTCCTCGTAGAGAAAGCCGACTTTACCCGGCTTGTTTTCGATCTCGGCCTGGTAGCCGGCGACGACGTACTTCCCCAGGTCCCGAGCCCGGTACTGGATGCCGGAGTTGCCGTTCTGGATGCGGAATTTCACCTTGAATTCGAAGTCCTTCACCGGCGCGCCGCGGTAGATGAGGAAGGTGTTGTTCGCCGGGAGCGCGCCGTAGCGGGTTTCGCCGCGGATGCAGCCATCGACCACGGACCAGAATCGGCGGTCGCCGTCCCAGCCCGTGAGGTCGCGCCCGTTGAAGATCGGGCGGAAATCGCCATCGCCGGCGCAGGCCGCGAGTCGGAGGGCACCGAGCGCGAAGGCGAAAATGAGGGGGGCGAGCGCGCGCATCGGGTTTTTAATTAGAAGAGACCGCGGCGAGCGGCAAGTGGCGACGACACGAAACGCCGCCGGACGCTAGAGTTTGAGCCGCGGGTCTTCGGCGAGGAGGTCCTCCAGCGTGGACCAGCCCTGGTCGTCGAGCGCCTGGAAGGCGTGCAGGTAGGCCACGACCACGCCGGGGTCGTGCTTGGTGAGCATGGTGTCGATCGTGAGTTTGAGCTTTTCCTGGTCGGGCGCGGGGGGCATTTCTTCGATCGTGCCGTTCTGGTCGTGCGGGATGCCGAGGCCATCGAGGAAATCGCAGAGCAACGGCGCGTGCGCGCCGACCAGCCAGATCTGGAGCAGGTGCGCGGCGACGCCGTCGTTGATTTTTTTGCCGAGCATCTCGCGCAGCCAGGCGTGCCGCTCGGCGCGTGGCTTCCGCTCGACGAAGATCGCGCGCAGCTTCCGCTGCTTGGCCAGGGTGTCGATGGTCGCTTTGTAGAGCGCTTTTTCTTTTTCAAACAGGAAACCGAAAAGCTGCTCGGCGACCGGGGCGGAGAGGTGGGCGAAAATTTCGTGGGGCTGATACATGGCAGAGGAGCGCGGAGGGTAGGGCGCGGCGGAGAAAATGACCAACGGAGAAAATCGCCGCGGGCTGGGGACGTTCTTCTCGCCTCCCGGATCGCGAACCGGCGAGCGGAGCCATATCCCCAAAAAAATTCAGCCCCCCGCGTCCGAATGGACGCGAAGGGCTGATGTTCCCCCCAGAACAATCTTCTAAATACGTCTGCACTATGACGCGGGCATTTGGGGTCGGCAAACGCTTTTTTGAATTATTTTTAATGCCAGTGCATTCAGAGCCGTCTTTTCGGTCAGGATAAGTTCTGCTTCTCAAAACCGCTCACCCGACAGGTGCGATCACCGACCGGGCGCGAGGACCTTCACCAAGAGCTGGCTCAAGGCGACCTCCGCCTTCAGCGATGAGGTGACCAGTTGCACGTTGGTCACGAGGCACGCTTCCAACGCCGCGCGCAGCTCGGGCACTTGGTAGCGGTCGGCGTGGATCGCGGCGAGGCCGAGGCTGTAGGTGTTGACGGTGCCATCCTTTTTGCGGGGAAGGTGGGCGATGGCCTCGGCGGGCAGCCGCTCGAGTTGTTTGCCAAAGTGAAACGCCTGCCCCGGCCGGGTCAGGCGATGCCGGGCCATGAGATCCTTGGCGAGGAGCAGGCTGCGCACGGTGGGGATGATCGCCGCATACATGATGCCGATGGGCGTCTCTCCCTGGAAAAGGAGCTGGTCGAGCAGGTCGAGCGCCCGGCGAAGGTCGCGGGCGGCGATGGCGTTGCCGATTTCGAAGACCACGCTCTCCGCGCTCTGCGGCACGAGCAACCGCACGTCTTCCTCGGTCACTTCGCGCCGGTCGCCGAGGTAGATCTGCAGTTTTTCCAGTTCATTGCCGATCGTCCGCCGGTCTCCCCCGGTCGAAAGCACAAAGATCTCCTCCGCCCCTCGCGAAAGCCGCAGGCCGCGCTCCCGGGCGAGTGCCACGACGAGTTCTCCGGCGGCTTCCTCCCAGCCGCCTTTGCTCGCGTCGAGTTTGTCGAAGACCTGCACCTTCGCGATTTTGCCCAGCGTTTTGTAGAACGAGCGGCGCTTGTCCACCCCCACGGCGCTGAAGAGGAAGCGCGTCGATTCCGGCACGCCGCCGCTCAAAGTCTCGGTCAGCCGCTGGAGCGCCGCGATCACACTTTCCGAGCGCCCCATTGGATCGTCGGCGAGAAAGCTCGCGCTCTTCAGCCAGACGAGCTTTTCCCCACCGAAGAAGGGGAACGTGAGCAGCGCCTCGATCGCGGAATGAATCTTCGCCACCGCCTCGTCCACATGCTGCACCGCGCCATCCACGATGTCGCAAGCCAGGTCGCCGCCTGCCGGCGTCAATTCGGTCGCGAGGGCGCGCGCCGCGGCTTTCACCTCGCCATCGTCGGAGCCCACGATGGCGTGAAACTGCGCCTGCACCTTGGTTTTCGCAGCAGCCATCAGCGGTGAGCCCGCGCCGCCTTCGGCGTCGTTTTGCGGCTGGGAAACGCCCCGCCTGCTCGCGAGATTGCCGCACGGAACGGCAGAGAGGATTGACTCGACGGGCAGATGGTAAACATGAGGAAGAGAAAGCGCTCTCCCGCCGCAGGACACTCGTTCGTGGACCAACGCGGGACGCGCGGCGAATTGTGCAAGCGGCGGGTGGCGAAACGCAAGCTGCACGACGCCCCCTCAGCCCGATGATCGTTTTGCCCGACCTACGGTTCGGCGCTCGCCACTGCCGGAACGCTGCTGCGGCGCGGCTGCTCCTGTTCAGGTCGGTAGCCGGATTCGCGTGGAGCGGCACCGTCTGGCGCCCCTGCTCCGTGCGCCGAAGCCGCAAAACCGTGGCCGACATCGGTGGCAAAGAGCGTTTTCGTCGTTGGATCGAAGATCAGCACCATCCCACCGTCAGCCGCTTGCTGGACTTCAAAGCCGGCTAGATCCCCGCCCGCCGGAAACCACGCCGGACGAACCGCGTCCGCCGCACTCGGCGAGGGACGCTCCCGTTTCACGAGGCTAAACGGGTTCTGCTCCCGCAGCCATTGATCGAGGTCCACCCCGGCTTTCACCGCGAGAAACCACTGCCAACGCCGCACCCCGTCCTTTTCACTCACCCACTCTCGCCGTTCCGCGTGCAGGATGCGGTCTTCCGGAGCCGGCTCGCGCCAGAAAGCGCGGCGGAAAACTTCCGCGGCATCGGCACTCGTCTGGAGCGTGAGCTTTTCCTCCACCGGCGCGGGTTTCCCCGCAGTTGGACCAGTCTCCGCCCGCGGTTCCGGCGACGCCTGCGGAGGAGGCGCGAGAAAGAAGTATCCGAGCGCGCCGAGGGCGAGCGCGATGGTCGCGATGAGAAGCGCCTTCATCACTAATTCCCCGCGTTTGAGTAGGTGCGCAGGAAGAGCTTGATGTCCTTCACGCTGCGGATGAAGCGCTCGATGCCGTCCTGCGGATTGGCGAGCAGGGTTTGCGCGGGGATGACGAGTTTCCACTCGGTGTTCCAGACGCTGCGACCGATCAGGCGGCGGTTGGTAAACTCGGCGGGAATGGTGCTGAAGAAGAGCGACGGATCGCTGACCGCGCGGAAGGGCTGATGTTTGCGCGGGGTGAAGAACGGCTCGCTCAGCGCGGTGCTGCTATTCCAGATCGTATTTTGCCCAAAGCCGCCGCTGCCGATGTCGTAGGGCAGCGGCATGGCGTGGTCGTGGACGTTCCAGTTGCGGATGGTGATCGCGGCGCCGTTGAGTGGCGGCGTCCGCAGGCTATCCATGCCCGCCGGGATCAGATAGACGTAAGGGGTGGCGGCGAGGGCGTCGGGCGAGTTATGGGTCGGCGCGCCGGGGATCCCCGAGTTGCCGGTGGCATAGGAATTCATCCCGAGATAGCCTTTGAAGGCGACGCCCACGGAATTGATCTTCGTGCTGTAGCTCGCGGTGGAGAAGGCGCTGTCGCCCGCGGCCAGCGGATTGCCGAAGAAGTTCTGACCGGTCTCGATGGTGCCGGAGAAGTTGATCACGAAGCCGGGCTGCGCGAGTCCGTTCGGATTTGAGGTGGGCAGCGCGTGCGCGGCGATGGCGGGATCGGTGCGCAGATCGGCGACGAGATACGAGCGCAGTTTATCCTGCCAGGCGGTGTCGTCTTCCACGGTGCCATCTTCCTTGTAGGGCAGGTTGAAGAGTTCGCGGCGCAGACTGACGAGGGTGCCGTATTGATCGGGGTTGTTAATGCCCAGCCGGCCTTTGGCGACGCCCCAATCGGCCTGGAGTTTTGCCAGGTAACTGGACAGCCCCGGATCGCCGCTGCTGCCGCCGCCGAATTGTGGTTCCCCATTCGCGCCGACCAGACCGAGCGCCCGCGAGGCGACGATGCCGGCGAGGAAGTTTCTCCCGCTCGCGGTGCCGAGCTGGCCGGTTTCGTAGTCGTAAGCCCTGGCCGCGAGGAACGCGTAACGCGCGGCCTGATCGTAGAGGATCTTGTATTGCTCCAGCGACTCGGTGCGGAAGGCGCGGAAGGCCACGTCGCGGGTGCGCGCGCCCTGGATGACGGCGGCGGCGCGTTTGCGGAAGGTCTCACGCTCGGCCAGGATGGTTTCCCCATTGATGATCTCGTTCCGGTATTTGGCCAGGGCTGCCTCCAGCTCCTGCGCGGTCAGGTCAATGTCGCGCACTGCTTCAAAGATGAGCGTGTAAGAACTCTGCAAATCCACAATCTTGGCGCGCACCGACGAGACCCCAAAATCGAGTTCATTGTTCAGGATGCTGACTTTCAGTTCCGCGATGTCCTGTGCGGTCTGAAGTCCATAGATGACCGACTGCGAGGCGATCCGTTTGACGTCGATGCCACGCTCCGTCAGCACGAACGCCGCCAGAATCGAGCCCCGAGCGACGGAGGTGGCATCAGTGGCCAAGCCGACCACTTTCGGGAGCGCCTCGGCGAGCGACTTAGCGGTATCCTCGGCAGTTTTCGCCAGACTGCCAGTGATCGTCTCAAACAATTGGTAGGCCCCAACGGCTTTGTTCAAAGCGAGCTTGGAGGCAGCAACCGCCTGGCTGTTGGCCGTCACACGATTGGCGGCGTCGATGTCTTCGGCAAACCGCTGCAACTGGCGGTCGAAGGCTTCTTTCGATCGCTCCAAGCCGCTCGCCTGCCGCAACAATTTTTCGCGCGCCTGCATCATCTCGAGGAGTGCCGTTTGGATGCTGCCGACGAAAGGACGCTGGCCCATCGCGGCTGGCGCGATCTGATAAGGCCCGTCGTTGAGATTGACGGTATAGCTCAAGAGGAGCTGGCCGTTCTGGACCACATAGTTATCGCGGTAGTTCTCCGCGATCTCCGCCGCCGAGCCGGTCTCGCCGTCGAAGCCGGAGATGAGGTCGAAGAACTTCGCACTGCGGATCGGCAGCGAGAACGTCCGGGTGAAGTTATTCGCCTGGTTCACGCCGAACAAGGTCGCCTGGCTATAGACATACGGCCGGTTGATGAACATGTAGCGGAAGAAATCCGGCCCGTCGTAGCCCTGCGGATAGGTTTTGCCGGGGCCGATATCGCCCGGATAGGGGATGCCGTAGATGTCGTAGAGGCGGTTCACGAGGGCGAACTCTTCGCGATCCACGGTGAAGCTGTAATCGGCGGCCTGATTCTCGACGGAACGCAGCAATGCATTCTGGGTGATCGTGCGCTCGTGCGCAGTGGCGGCGTTGGCGAGCGCGGCTTTGGCGCGGGCGAGGATCTGGTCGAAGTGCGATTGCCCCGCGGCGAGCTGGCTCGGCGAGAGGTCGAAGAGCAGGCTGTCATCGCTGAGGTCCAGCGCGTTCACCCGGCGATTCGCGCCATCCACGCTGGACTGGATTTCCGCGCCGAGGCTGGCTAGTTCGTCGAGTTCCACCACCGTGGTGCGGTCGATTTTCTGGATCCCCTGGTTGATATTATCCACGGCCGGCAGGAGCGCATTGACCGCCGCCCAGTGCAGGAAGTTCCCCTGCCCAGCGCGCGCGGCCCATTGCTCCAGGCCCCAGGTGCGGGTGTTGCCGGTGGTGCTATTCGCTCGCGCTTCGCGGAAGGCGCTCCAGCCGGATTCGGCCCCGGTGGGGAGCTTGCGTCGCTCGAGGTCGAGGATGCGCGAGGCGGTGCGTCCGAGCGCCACGGCTGCGGCGGCAAATTTCCGTTCGTCCTGGTAATCGACCGTGACGGGCACGCCGAGGATGTTCACGGCTTCGACGCGCGGGGTCCAGGTGAAGGCCGAATTGGCGAGCAGGCGGTAGTAGTTCGTCACCGCCGTGAGGTAATGTCCGTAGGCGTCGCCGTGGCCTTGCGGATACTGGCGGCGGGCGTCGGCGGCGTCGATTTTGCCATCGGCATTCGGACCGGCTTTCTCGGAGATATTATAGTTCAGCGCATAGATCACTTCTCCGGCGTCGATGCCGCGGGTGAAGTTCCAGATGAAGCGGTTGTAGAGCGGCGCGGTGCGCGTGCCGGGCACGAGGAAATCATCGCGTCCCCGGAGCAACGTCAGCTCTTCGTCGAGCAGGCTCGGCACCTGGCCCTCGAAGGCAAAGCGCGCGCTGGCCGTCGTCTGGATGGTCGTGCCGATGGAGGCGGCCAGGCCCTGGTTGAGGAGCAGCCGGCTGGCATCGACGTCGAGCGAGATGAGCGGGTTCGCCGCATCGGCGTAGGCTTCGTTGCCCAGCGCCATGTAGAGATCGTTCAGGTAACCCGCGGCGAGGAGCAGCGCGTCGTTGGCCGGGCCGTAGTTGATCGCGGGATTGCCTTCGATGGTGAAGCTCATGCCGCGGCGCAGCACGGTTTCATAGATGGAAATGAGGCCGGCGTTTTGCACCGCGTCGAGCGTCAGCGGCACGTTGCCTTCCCAGCGTTCGCCGGCCGAGGTGAGCAGGCTCACGTCGGTGTTCACGGTGTTGTTATAGAAGTCGCTGACCCGCTGGTTAAAGGGGTTGATGCCGGCGAGCACGCGCTTGATCCAGCCTTCGGCCAGCGCGGGATCGGTCCACTCGGACCAGCCTTGATCGGCGGTCCAGGTCGTGCCGACGGGGCGGAGCGCGTGGCCTTCGAGGGGGCGATGGCGCATCACGTAGTAGTTGTCCGTGAGCGTCAGGATCGGCTGCGTGGCGCCGAGCGCGAGACGCGGGCCGTCATTGGTCGTCTGCGGGAACCAGGTCGCGCCGGGCTGTCCGGGGCGATTCGTCGGCGGCTGGCCATTGACCGGCGGGGAATAAAACCACTCGAACTCGAAAGCATCGGCCTGCCCGGCAAAGTCGCCGGTGTGCTGGAGCGTGAGGTCCTCGGCCAGCGGATTGGCCGCGGCGATCGGCTTCACCTGCCCGCGGTATAGGCTCGGCCCGATTTTGAGGATGTGCATCTGCACCGGCTCCGAGACGTCGGTAAAAGCGCGGCCTTCGCCGAGGATCACGGTGACGTAACCGGCTCCGCCGCCCATCGCGGTGAGGGCGTAGGAATCCACCGCCTGATCGACATGCGTGACCTTCACCAACTGGCCCTGATTGAAGATCTTGTTTGCCGCCGCGTTGACCACATACGTGCCGGGCGCCTGCGGATCTTCGACGAAGGTTTCGAGCGTGGTGGTGAGACTATCCACCGCCGTGAGCCAGGCCGCGCGTCTGGGATCGGTCGCCGCCACCAGGGCTTTGACCACGTTCACTTCCACGGGGGTGAGGACGTTGAGATCGATGTAGTCCTCGCCCACGGGTTCCTCGTGGAATTCGCCCATGAGCACCAGCCCGCCGGCCGTGCCGAGCGAGCCGTCCACGAAGAGTCGCTGCTGGAGATGCGCCGGCAACCCTTGGAAATAGGTCTTACCGCCGGAGGTGTCCGTGAGGATGCTGGTCGGCAGCGTGGGGAGACTGGGCCCGAGCAGATAGACTTTTCGCCGGGTGGGATCGTGGAGCACCGCGGCCTCCTGGCCCGCCGTGACGTTTTTGCCGATGGATTGCTGATAGAGGATGACCGCGCTCGAGGCGTCGCCCACGCCGGGCAGGCCAAACTTCGGCTGCACCAGGGTCTCGGCAAACTGCAACTCGGGCACTTCGGCATTGATGTCATTGGAGGAGAGCAGCGCAGTGGAAGGGACGATCGATTTAACGATCCCCGGTCCTTCCCAGCGCAGCGCCAGCACGCCGCTCGCGGTTCCATTAAAGTATTCGACCTTCACCGGCACCCGCTGCCCCGCGGCGAAAGTGAAGCTGCCCGTCGCGTCTTCGGTGGCGCCGCGAACGATGAATTGATTGACCGCCGGAGCGCCGTCCACGTTGCCGATCCAGAGCCGCACGCCGTCGTCGCTGGTCACGTGGAAGCGATAGCTGCCGTTCGTGGGAATGACGATGACCCCGGTATAGCGCGCGGAGAAGCTCGTCGCCGTGAGGCCCGCGCCCGGCGCGGTCGTGCCGTTGTGGTTGATATTGACCGTGGATTCCACGCGCCGGAGTTGCGGGACGCCGGTGACCGTGAGGTTGGCGAAATACTCCGCGACCAAGCCCGGGATCGCGCGCTGGTCGGGCCAAAACGGCCGGTAGCCGATCGTGATCGCCGTGCCGGTCTGGCGATCGCCCGTCGCGCCATCCCAGAGGAAGGGCGTGATCGTGCCGAGCGCAGGCGCTTCATTCACGCCGGTGGCGGCATTCGGATACGCGAAGCCGTCCTGCGTGGCGTAGTAAAACTTCATGCCGAGGCTCGGCGGCGTGCCGTCCGGATTGTGCTGGCCGCGGTAGATCCACTTGATGCCCTTGCGGTCTTCGTAGGTGAACCGGCGGTAACGCTCGAGTGCGCCGAGACCGCCTCCGGGAATGTTCGCGGGCGGGTCGAGATTCGGCGGCGTGACTTCGAGGTTGCGCGACTCGCCATTGACCAGCGGAGGCGGCATCACGGCCAGGGGCAGCGGCGGGTTGAGGATCGTGCCAGCGCGTGCGTTGTAGGTGAAGGTGTGGGTCTCGTTTTCCCGCAGGACGCGGAAGGCGCGCATGTCGGGCCGGAGATCGACGGCATTCCTGTAGCGCACCAGCACATACGCGCTGGAACTGAACTGCGGGACGTTCAGGTCGTCGCGCAGGGCATAGGCGCGCCCGGCGATCATCTGGGCGTGCTCCTCGTTCGGGTTGTAGCCCAGGCTGGCGGGATTGTTTTCGACGTAGATCGTTCCGCCGGCGGCGTCGGCGGGCAGGTCGCCCGAGCCGGCATTCGAAGCGAGCACGATCTGGGGTGCGTTCGCCGGCCAGGTGAGCTGGTAGCGGATGTGGAAGGACGGCCAGTAGATCGGCGCGATGCGTCCGGCGAGCGCCGCGGGCGGATTCACTTTCTTGAACCACCAGACGGTGAGCCGGTCATTGTCCTTCGTGCCCCTCTTCGGTGCGGCGTTGATCGGGATGATCGCGCCGGTCGTTTCCGCGTCGGGAATGCCGACGGTGAAGGGGTTGCGATACGCCGTCGGGTCGATGGCGTCGCCCTTGGTCAGGTCCACGAAGCCGGCGATGCTATCCGCGCCGGTCGGCGGGAGGATGCGCTGGCCGACGAGCGCGGTGAGGGCGGTCGGCTGGTTGTTGGGATCGAGCTGAGTGTCCTGGTAAAAATCCGTGTAGCGCGGATTGCCGGCCATGAAAGTATCGAGCACGGACTCGACGCGCAGGAACCAGAAGGAATCCCCCGAGGTGACCAGGAGCAGGCTGCGGTTGGTGGGCGTGCCGGTGTTCAAATCCACCACGAAGGCCGCCGTGTTGCTGCCCTGGGCCTGCCCGTTATCCTGATACACGAGCTGGAAGGACGTGCCGGTGCCAAAGAACGGCGGGGTGCCCGACGCCTGCGTGGAGTCGGTCGGGCGCACATTGACCGCGTAGTCTTCCAGCCCGCTCGGCCAGTATTGCGTGTAGCGGTTGAGGAACTTCGGCCAGCGAAGGTTGGCCAGGCCCGGTTCGGTCCAGAAAAACTGCACGTCCGTGGCAGAACCGGTGGCGCGGGTGGCATAGTAGGTCGTCTGCTCGTTCGCGGTGAAATTGAGGGTGAAGGGCGGGTCCGCCGCGGCGTTGGCAATCGGCAGCGGGCCGAAGCTGGCGAGCAGGCTGTCGATGCGCGCGAGCGCGCCATCCCGCGCGCTGCCCGCCGGCGGCAGCGGATACACCGGTTCGTCGCCTTGATCCGGCGGCAGCGGATAGAGTCGGTCGCCCACGGGCACCTGCACCAGACCGGGCAGCGCTTCCTGGATCACGTCCACCACCTCCACGCCCACCTGGCGGCGCAGACCGGTGGCGCCGGCGCGGAGTTCGGCGAGAAATTCGATGAGGATGCGCCCCTCGCGATTGTAGGCATGCAGGCTGTTCAGGGTGCCGTCGTGCCAGATCGTGCGGCGCGTCGGCGGCACATCGCCGCCCGAGGGATACTGGCTGCCGTCGGGCACCAGTTCGGGCAGCGTATCATTGTGAGCGATGCGCACCTGCTGGATCTCGCCGCGGGTCACGGCGACGGGCTGGCCTTGGAAGCCGTGCTCCGTCCAGAAAAAGCGCCGCACCGGCAGACGGCTGGCCGTGGAGACATTCGCCACGCGCTCGACCAGGCCAAAGACCGGATTGTTCGAACCATCCACGCCAATGGCCGCCGTCGTCCGCCAGTAGACGCGGCTGGAACCGCCCTGCCCGGCATAGACGAAGCCATCCCGCAGGATGCTGCCCGGCTGCCCTTCCGCCGCCAGCGCCTCGTAGGTATTGGAGAAATCCGGCTGGGTGGAAAAGCGCGCGTGCTGGCTCCAGAAGAAGCGCTCGCTGAGGATGGCCGTGGCGGGAGTAAACTCGCGGATCGTCGGGTCGGACGCCGTGCGGTATTTAAAGGGACCGTCGGCCTTGCGCACCGGTTCGCGGCGCAGGCCGATGAAGATGCTCTGCGCATTGGGAAACGACACGAGCGGCGTGCCGATCACATCGCCGAGGGCAAACTCCGGCGGCGAGCCCGCCACCGACGCGCCAAAATACGAAACCTGCAGCCGCAAAGTGCCGCTGGCCGGAGTCTGCGCGCCTTGGGCGGTGGAAGCGCTGGAAGTGACGGTCGAAAACCCTCCGAACTGGCCCGGCGTCGCCGGATCGCCGCTCCCCACGGGGGGCACGATCCACAAGACGTTGTTGGAAGCCGGGGACACGTCGTCGGCCAGCAACTGGCCCGGCGACGCGACCACCAAGAGACTCAGGGCAAGCAGGGCGCAGGGAAATCTCATAAACGGAATGCGATGAAAGCGGACGGGCGGAGGAGGGCTGGTTTTCGAGAGCGGAGCCGGGACGGAAACGCGGTGGCGCCTTATTCGCTGCCGAGCTTTACCTGGCGCATGCCGGGGGCGCCGGCTCGCTCAGTGATGGCCTGAAACCTGGCCTCGATACTCGAAAGCCGCTGCTCCTGCTTGCTAGTAGAGGTCCGGAGTTCCGCCACCTCTTTAGCGAGAGCGTCGCGCTCTTTCCGCACGGCGGCGAGCGCGGTGGCCTGGGCTTGCAGTTGCCGCGTCAGTTCCTGCGTCGCGGAGACGTTCAACATCGCGACCGCTTCGTAGTCAACGGTCCGCAGGTCATCGACCTTGCGACCGTAAACAAAGAGGTCCCCATCTTCGATCGAGTCTTTGACCGTGAAGCCGGCTTTGGTCACCTCCGTGACTTCCGCGGAAAAGTCCCGCTCCCCTTGCAGCAGGCGGACCGTCTCCCCTTTTTTCAGGCCAGACTCGCCTGGACCCTCCAGCGCGATGACCCCGCTTTTGGCGGAAGCCTTGCGGAAAATGTCTGGCACCGTTCCCGTGGTCTTCGAGACCGCCGGCGGATACGCCTTTTCCACCTGCTGGGCGATGAGCTTTTTGAACTTCCGGCCTCCGTTCGCCACCTTGTCTTTCATCGTGTAATCCGTGACTTCCAGCGCGCCGAGCGTCTCCAAATCTTTGGCCGCGTCGCTCCGCCCTTCAGGCAGCTTCAAGCGAAGGTCCGAAGTGGCGGCGAATCCGCCCGCCACAACGAAGCCCGACGCCCGAATGCTAACGCCAAATAAGTTTACTAACGACATATTGGACGCTGTAGAAGTGGGAACGCCGGTGTTTCCAAGGGCGAACAGGGCAACCGCTTGGTTCCCGCCCACATTGGTAGTGCCACTCACGTCCAGCGGAGGTTGGCCGTCCGTGGGACTAGCAAGGATGAGGACACGCCGGTAGAAGCCGGCTCGGTTGCTATCCCAGGTGGCGACTTGGATTCCTCCGCCCGCGTTGTTCACGGTATCGGAATGGCCCCCGCCAACGTACCAGTTGAACGATGTTGGCGTGCGGAAATATGGTGCGGCGCTTGGAGGAATATTAGCAAAGCCGGATGGAACAGTTTGAACGCCAATTCCTGCGACTTCCGCAAATAGATTCACATGCTGCCCGAAGCGCTGGCCGAAAGACAACGAAGAGGCGGGGAGAGAGAGGCCGCCGGTGTTCACTTCCAATCCATTGCTGGTCAACGTCATCAGGCGAGTGCCACCACCCGCGTTGAGTTCGGCGTCGTTATGCGAACCGCCGAGATACCAGGCGAAGTTACGGGCAGTCCGTTCGTAAGTGGTGAAGCTCTGGCTCCCGAAGACATGGCCCTCGCCGAAGCTGCTGATGAAAGGACCGTGGCCGTTTTTGTTGATCGTCCCGTTGAGGCTGAGGTTATTTACCGTGCTGGGGATCGGCACGTTGGTCAGCCCGCCGCCGTCGCCGGTGAACCTGCCACTTTCGAGATTGAAGCCCGAGCCGTTCAAGGTCGCCAGACGGGTGCCACCGCCGGGGTTGAGAGCCACATCGCTATGCACTCCGCCCGTGAACCAGGCGAAGTTTGCAAACGCGCGCTGATAGGTTCCCAACTGCTGCACGCCGAGGCCGTTGAAGGAATCACCGAGAGAGATGCTCTGACCAAAGAAGGGAAGCGTGATCGGTCCGCGAATGCTGGTGCCGCCTTCAGCCCAGAGCGTTAGCTTACGGGCCGCGCCATTCTCGGCGCCGCCGACGATGCTGAGTCCCGGAGTGTTGAACACATTGTAACCGATCTGGCCCGCGGAGGACACCCTGTCAGGAATGCCGACGCCAAACTCCAGGACGTTCGATCCATTAATCTTGGTGTGACCATCGATGGTTAGATTCCTGGCCGAAAGCCAGTTGAACTGCGAAGGCACGCCGGCGGCCTGTGCGGTCGCATTCACCGTCTCGGCCGTCTTCGCCCGCAGGGCAAAGGCGCTGGCGAGCAGCTTCTGCCGCGGGGCAAACTCCGCGCCGCCCTGCGGCGTGATGCCGAAGAAGAGATCCGCCGAGGCGGCATTCGTGAACACGCTGGCAAACGACGCCGGACCCGAAGGCACGCCGATCGCCGTGCCACTGCCCAGGATCACGCTGAAGTTTCCCTTGAAGACCGTGACCGTCTGGGCTTCGCCCCAGAGCGCGGTGCCGCCGGAGGCCGCATTGAAGAGACGGAATTCGACGTTGCGATTCTCCGGCGTGGTCGGGGCGACGGGGTTGCCGCTGGCATCGGTGAGCACGCCTTGGTAGTTCATGGCGCTGGGCACCATCGAGGTCTGGGCCACGAGCGTGCGGATGCCCGTGGCGAGGCAGCAGGTGAGGAGGAGGAGGTGCAGGGCGGTTTTCATGAGGTGAAGTGAGTCGGTGGAGAAGTTTGGACGGTGAGGGTTCAGAGGCCGGTGAGGGTGGCGATGTCGCTGACTTTATGCAGGACGAAGGGGCCGCGGACGCGCAGGGCGCTGTCGGCTTTGGTGGTGCCCGTGATGGTCTCGCCGTAGAAGCCGGTCAGGAGCGTGGTGCCCCAGGTGGCGGGGCTTTCCGCCGGCCGGCTCTGGTCGAAGGTCAGCGTGAGCTGGCGGCTGATGTTGAAGGACTCCCGCCCCGCCGGGAGCGCATTTTGAAAGCGCGCGTCGCGGTTGTCGTGGTCCGGGTGATAGACGTGGAGGAAAGGATTGTCCGCGGCGTTGTGCGCGGAGAAGAGCGGGTTCGCGCCCGCCAGCGCCCCGCCGGGCACAAACGATCCGTTGAGCGGCAGCACGGTATCCAGCGGCAGATGCGCGACCGAGAGCCGCACCGCCTGGCGCAGCGCCGTCGCATCGAGCGAGGATTCCTGGAGCGCGAGCCCGAGCGGTGTCTCGGGCGGCGCCGCCGCGAGCTTGCCCTGATAGACGTGCGCGAGCAGCCGCGCCTGGCCCGCCGCATTCACGTGGACGAGCAGCCGCAGCGGATAGGGCCGCGCGGCCGTGGGTAATTCCGTCGCGCCGCCTGGCGTGGACAGATCTTCGAGCACGCGCGGGTTGCCCGCCGCGTCCTGCACCGTATTGCCCGCGGCGTCGCGCTCGTAGCGGCGCACGATGCTGCCCACCTGGGTGATCTCCACCTCACCGATCCACAGTCCCGCGGGCGACGACACCTCCGCCGTGGCCGGCAGGAAGACCTGCTGGCCCGCGAGCCCGGCGGTGGTTTCCAGCTTCACGAGCGCGGCGAAGCGGCTGCCCACCGCGCCGCCCATCGCCGTGCGATCCGGCAGCAACCGCACCTGCACCACGGCCTTGGCCGCGAGGGTGATCGTGCGCGTGCCCAGCGGTGTGAATTGCGTCTCCGCATCCACTTCCGCGAGCAGCGGCAGCGTGCCGGCGATGGCGGGCTGCCCGGCTGGCGCCGCTTCCGAGGCCGCCGCCGAGAGGGTGAAGGTGAGGTTCGCCGAAGTCTCATTCGTTAGCACCAGCCGCTCCGTATCCGAGCGGTTGCCGAAGCCCACCGCCGACCCGCCCCCGAGTTCGATTTTCAACGGCCCAAAGTAGCGGGAGAATTTTTCCACGCGAATCCAGTAAGCCTGCCCGCGCTCGAGGCGGCTGACGGAGGGGACGGCGGCCACGGGGTTGACGTTGGCGGCGATCGGCCCGCCGTTGTAGCGGAGGATTTCCGTATTCCCGAGCGCGAAGGCCGTAGGCGCTAGGTAGGTGGAAAAGGTCGGCCTGGTCCCCGTGGTGATGACCGGGAATCCGGCGAGGTGCAGGCCGTCGCCGCGCCAGCGCACCTCGGGCAGGGTCGCGCGGCCTTTCACCGTCAAGGTCTGCTGCGGCGCGTTGTCGGCCAGTTTCACGAGGTAGCCGTAATTCGCGCTCAACCGGTCGAAGGTCGTCTCCTCCGGCACGCCCGCTTTCCAGGTGGACCACTCGACGCCCACCGGCACCGCGGCGACATTGCCCGGCAGCCGCGGATCGACCCGCTCCGGCTGCCAGCGCCAGACTTCGAGGATCGCCGGGTAAGCCGCGAGCATGGTATCGAGCGTGGTGTGGCTGGCATCCACCGTGGGATAGATGGCGTTCCAGCCCGCCTTGAGCGTGTAGGTCTCGGTGCGCCATTCGGCCAGTGCGACCACGGCCGGGCACAAGCTGAGCAGGAGCGAAATGACGAATGTTTTCATGGTGAGGAAAGCGAGACTTCAGCGGACCAGCACCAGCCGGTAGAAGCGTTGCGACCGATCGCCGGAGAGCGGCGCGTAGATCGGCACTTCGCGTGTGTCGCCGACGGTGAAAGTATTGGCCAGCGCCGCGCCGGGCGCGCCGGGCCGCACGGTCTGCGTCGTCCAGGTCTGGAGGTCGAGGGAGGATTCGATGCGATAGACCTTGTCAACGACCAGCAGCGCATGGAGCTGGGCCGAGCCATCCGGCGCGAAGCCATCGATCGCGAGGCCGAGCTTGTCTTCGGTGAGGAAAGCGAACGTGCCCGCCAGGTACTCGACGTAGTCCGACGTGCCGTCGCCGTCGAAGTCGCCGCGACCCAGCGTGGCGAGCGACCAGCGGGGATCGCCCGGGCCGATGCCGAACTCGGAGAGCTGCCACCATTCCCAGGAATCCGGGATGCCGTCGCCGTCGGAATCCACACCGACGCTGAAATCGAGGAACAAGCTGCCGCCCGGTTGGCCGACCGTGCGCCGATCCGCAGTGAGTGAAGCGACGGGCATGGTGACGGTGGGAAAGCGCACCTCGATGGAAAACAGCGTGCCGGTGGTCTGCGCACCGGTGCGGTAGGGATCCGCGGGATTCGTATCCATCGCGACCAGCGCCCGGAAGTTTTCGCCGCTGCGCGCGGTTTCATTGACCGGCGCCTCGGCGATGATCGCGCCATTGCGCCGGATCACCACGGTGCCGACGTCGGTCGCCTTCAGCGCCCAGCCGTAGGAATCGCGGGCAATGCCGTGGATGGTAAAGGGTGGCGCCGGGGGGAAGGCAAACGCGCTACCGGCGGTGCAGACCAGCGCGAGCGCGAGGGCCAGAAAACGGCCCCTGGCCGGTCGCTGCCGGAGGGCGGGAGAGTGAAAGACAGAGCTCATTCACTCCTTTAATTACCGGGCGGTTTCCGAATCTGACGCGGCTTCTCAAAAAAGTTTTCATGGCTGCAAGTCAGCCGGAAAGCCGCCGGGCGTCCTGACGCGTTGCTTCGCCAGAGGAAGCTCGCTAGGCTCACGGCCTCTCGAAGATGCCCACTGCACTGACCAGCACCGAGCCCGCCGCGATCTCGCCCGAGGCGCTGGACCTGGCCCGTGAGCTGGCCGCGGAGTTTTCCGAATGCATGTGGTGGCGCCATCCGGATGCGAGGGTGGCCACGCGCGAAGACGCGGTTCTAGTGATCCAGCATCTGCGCGAGTACGGCGGACATCGCGCGTGGCGGGCGGCGCAGCGACTCTGGAAATGCCTTTAACCGCGTTTCAGTCGGAAGTGCTCACCGTGCTGGCCGCGAATCGCAGCGAAAGCAGCCACTTTGCCGGCGGCGTGCGGCAAGGATCCGGGTTTTTCGCCACTTTCGCTCTTGAAAATGATGCGGCGCTTCGCCCGCATCGACCCCGCCAAGCTGGAGGAGATTCGAGCTCGGGAGATCGATCCGCGCGCGCTCAAGGAGGCGTGGATCGAGATGTCCGACGACGCCGAAGCAGAGATGGAGCGCCTGGCCAATGAGCAGCCCGACCTGCCGATCGGCGTGGCTTGGGTGGACGCGACGGGGCATCCCCGGTGGGTGACCCACCCCGGCCCGCTGACGCCGCACGCTCCTCGCGTGCGCGGCTGCCTGTCCCGGCTGCCTGTCCCGGCTGCCTCCCGGCTAGGCAGCGCGGCCAGGTCACCCGGCCGGCGCGAGCCCGAGGTAGCGGCGCACCCAGGCTTCGTAGAAATCGGTGTCGCCGAAAGTGCGGGCGCGTTCGATGAAGGCGAGGAGCGGCGCGCCGGGCTGGATGGTGTCGCGACCGGGCTGGCCCATGCCGCCGGTGGCGATGAGGTCGAGGAAATCCGGGAACCAACCCGGGACGGGCGCCGGTGGATCGGCGATGCGCCAGAGCCGGGCGGCGCTCTGCGCGTGGATGACGCAGACCCCCTGCCCATCGGGGGTGAGGGAGTCGCGGAAACTCGGGGAATCCACTCCAATGCCGCCGGAAGCCGGGGCCGGGTACTGGACGCTCACAGCCTCGCCGGTCTGCACGTCCCAAAAGCGGAAGCCCGATTGATCGAGGGTCAGAAGGCGGCGGCCATCGCGGTGAAAGTTCACGTTCAGCACCGTATCGTGCCGGGCGATGGGATCGATGAGCGGCGCGCCGGTCAATCCATCCCAAATGCGCGCCGTGCCATCGCGCGCGGCGGTGGCCACGCGGCGGCCATCGGGGCTCCAGGCGACGTAGGAAACCTCGCCACCGTGCGGCATGATCTCACCGAGCGGCGCGCCGGTGACGGCGTCCCAAAGTCGTGCGGTGGAGTCGTAACTGGCGCTGGCCACCCGCGCCCCATCCGAGCTGAAGGACGTCGCCAAAATGCGGTCGCGATGGCCGCGCAGAGTCGCCACCTTTTCTCCAGAGGCTGGATCCCAGATGTGGACGAGCGCATCGACGCCGCCCGTCGTGAGGCGGGTGCCATCGGGTGAAAAGCGCACGCTCTTGATCAGCGCGCCGTGGCGCAGTTCGCGGGTGATTTTCCCGCTCGCCGTATCGAGCTGGCGCAGCACGCCATCCGTGCCGCCGATCGCGAAGGTGCGACCATCCGGCGAAAGCGTGGCGGGCTGCACGCCTTTCGGCAGCTGGAGCGTGGGCCAGAGCGGCTGCATCTCAGGCACTGACCACGCACTGCACGAACCGCGATTTGTGACCACAAAAAGGCGGCGACTATCGGGTGAAAACTCCGCCGCATAGACTTGGCCCACAGGCTGGAAGCGATCGAGCAACGCGCGACCGGTGGCCGTCTCGAAGACATTGAGGGTCGGCCGCGGATACTCGGCGCCAAAAGCGATGTAGCGTCCGTCCGGGCTCATTTGCCCGGCGTCGAGATTCGTGGTGCCCGGTGGGGAAAAGACGGCGGGCTCGACTCGCGGCCGCAGGCGCAAGGCTTGGAGGTAGCGGATCTTCGCGCCGTTTTCCTCCGCCAGGGTGAGCAGCGTGCCGGCATCCGCGGACAGCGTGACGGCGTGGAGGACGCCGCGGTGCCGGATGGGTTCGCAACGCGCTTCGCCCGACGCCACATCCCAGAGCCGGGCGCGGAAATCCCACGCCCCGGTGACGACCTGCGTGCCGTTGGCGCTGAGGGTGAGCGCGCTGGTCTGGTAAAGCTGGCGCATCGAGCGTGAGGTGGGCAGGCCGCTCAGCGCAGAATAAACGCGCACTTCGCCGATCCGAAAGCCGATCACCACCCGCTCGCCATCCGGGGTGAGACGGAGCTGGAGGATCGGCGAGAGCTCGCTCTCGATGGTGGAAAGGAGCCGCCGCTCGGCGAGGTCCCACACCTGCACATGCATGTTATCCACCAGCACGGCGAGCCGGCGGCCCGGGGCATCGAGCGCCGCGTTCAGGACTCCAGACACCGGCAGGCGGTAAGGCGCGCCGCTCCCCGGCGGCCCCCAGGAAAGCAGCGGCCCGTCCCGCCCGGCACCCCACGCGACGAAGCTGCGGCCATCCGCCGAAGACCGCACGTGCGCGGGCGCAAAGCCCGTGGCCAGCATCCGAAACGGCGCGAGCCCAGCGCGGAAATCCGCGACCGCCCCGCTCCCGACGAAACCGCCGCCCGCGACGACGAGCGTGCTGCCATCGGCGCTGAAGACAAACTCGCGCAGCGGCGAAGCGAGCGTGACGGTGCGGCTGATGAGCTGGCCCCCGGGCATCTGCCAGAGCGTGATCGCACCATCCACGGTGCCGGCGGCGAGCAGCGCGCCATCCGGGCTGAAGGCGATGCTCACCAGATCCGCCGCCGTCTCCAGCGGAGGAAAGGCATCGCGCATCGTGGCGGGATCGACCCCGCGGAGGAGGCGCGCTTTCTCCACAAAAGCCACGACCCGGCCATCCGCACTCAGCACCGCCCGCGGCTCCGGCGCGCCCGCCGGGATGACGAGTGCTGGGCCCACGGGAACGGCAAAGGGATGCTGTTCGATGATGGAGATGGCGTAGCTCGCCGCCTGCCAGCTCTGCGGATCGGCGCGCAGTCGTGCGGCGAGATTGACGACGGCGCGCGGGGTGTAATCGCGCTCGATCAGTTCATCGATCTGCCGCCATTCGAGATGGGTGATCGTATCGCGGAGTTGGGCGTTGGCCTGGTCCGTCGCGGTGCGCCCCGCTTCCGCCCGGCGCCATTGCCACACGACGCCGATGAACCCGACGAGCAAGGCGACGAAGAGCGCCGTGGTGAGCGTGGCGATGGCCGGATGACGGCGCGACCACGCGGAGATGATGGCGAACGTGCTCTCCGGCTGCGCTTCGATGGGCTGGCCGCGGGCGAAGCGTTCGAGATCTTCGGCCAGCGCCGCGGCGGAGGCGTAGCGGTCGGCGGGATTCTTCGCGAGGCAATGGCGGCAGAGCGTGTCGAGATCCGCCGGCACATCGAGCAGGCGGCGGGGTGCCTCTTCCACCACCCGCCGCGCGACGATGAGCGGCGTGGCGCCGGTGAACGGCGGCCGCCCGGAAAGCAGCTCGTAGAGAATCGCGCCGAGGCCGTAAACATCGGTGGCGGTGGTGATCTCGCGGCCGCGCGGCTCGGCCTGCTCGGGCGCCATGTAGCTGGGGCTGCCGAGGATGGCGCTGGAGACGGTGAGCTGCAGCGCGTCGGGATCGTCGAGCAGCTTCGCCAGACCGAAGTCGGTGACCTGCGGTTCGTCGGCTTCGTCGATGAGGATGTTCGACGGCTTGAGGTCGCGATGCAGCACGCCGCGTTCGTGAGCATAGGCGACCGCCCGCGCGACCTCGCTCATCGCCAGGGCGATGGCCTGAAACCGTGCCGCCGCCGGCAGCGCCCGCGCCCACGCGGCGATGTTCCGTTTCCCCGGAATGAAGCGCATCGAGAAAAAGTGCTGCGTCTCGAATTCGCCGATCTCGTAGACGGGGACGATGTGCGGGTGATCGAGCTTCGCCGCCGCCGCGGCTTCATTGCGAAAGCGGGCGACCAGCATTGGGGAGGCGAGCTGCCCGGCGAGGATCATCTTCACCGCCACCTCGCGCTCGATGCTGAGCTGCCAGGCGCGGTAAACCACGCCCATGCCGCCGCGCGCGATCTCTTCGATCAGCTCATAATCGCCCACGCGCCGCGGCTGACCTGCATCGAGAAACTCCTCGCTGGAAAAGGGCGCGCCGAGATCCGCCGCGCTGGCCAGGCTGAGCAGACAGCGCGGACATTGCCCCCCCGGGGCCACGGGCGAAATGTCCGCACCACACACTTCGCAACGCCGGCTGGGAGCAACGTCGGCGGCAACTTCAGCCATGCGAGGAGCGGGATTTTGTCATGCAAGATTCACAGGAGACTTACCGGAAAGCCGCCTTTTCTGACACGGCGGGCGAAAAAAAAGTTCGCCACTCAACGGGCAACCACGCGCATCAGGTAGGCGATTTCTTCCTCCACCTCCCCCGCCTCGCCCACGGTGCGGGTGATCTCTTCCCGCAGAATCTCCCCATAGCGCCGCCGCATCCGGTAGACCGAGGCGGAAAGCGTATTTTCGCTCAGGCCGAACTGCTCGCTCAGCACGGCGTATTGAGCCTGCCCGTGGCGACCCGCGAGATACGGGTGCAGCGCCGCAAACAGTTCCCCGCGCCCGGCCGCCTCGTATTCCGCGCGCAGTCGCCCCAGCACCGCATCGAGCAGGGCAAACGCCCACGCCCGCTCGAAATGATCGTCGGGCGTGAGGCCGTCCGTGGATTCCAGCGCCAGGCGGCTTTCATCCCGCGTTTCATCGAGCGACACGACATCGATGTGTCCCCCGCGGCACTCCGCCTTTTGCCGCCGGTATTCATTGGCCATGAAGCGACGCAACGCGACGATGATGAACGACCGGAAGCGCCCCTTATCGGGATCGGCGCGGCTGAGCAGCGGGCCGTCGATCAAGGCCACGATGAAGGCCTGCGTGAGATCCTGTGCATCGTGCACGGCGTGGCCGGAGCGCCGCACATAGGCATAAAGCGGATACCAGTAGGCGCGGCACAGCTCGGTCAGCGCCGCCTTGACCTCGCTTTCCATGCCACCGCTGGCCCGCCGGATCACGCTCCAGTGGGTGGTGGGAAACATTCCATTCCCCGCGGCGGCGGTCGGTTGGCGGGATTCCATGATGGCCGGCTCAGAGATTCCGCGGGGCGACTTTCAGGGAAGGGCAGTAGCGATCCATCATGGCGGGCGGCTCCTGAGAATGTCGCGGAGCCGCCGGGAGGCAACGCCCAAAACTCACCGGCCCGCCCCCTCACTCAGTTCCGATATCGCTCCCGCTACTCGTCGCGTAAGTCTTAAACTCGCGCTCCAGCGCTTCCACGCTGGGAAACCGCGAGCCGAAACCTTTCGCCAGCGCCGTCTCGAAACGCGCCCCCTTCGCCAGCGCCTCGAAGAGCGTCCCGAACCCCGCCTTGTCGACGCCGCTCAGAAACCGCGCGAGCTTCTCCGACTCGGCATAAAAGGCCGCGACCTTTTCCTCCTCCGCCGGGTAGGCGACCGCCGACGTCAGCTCCGCGAGCGGCAGAAAAACGCCACCGGGCAGGCGGCGCGAAGTCGGCCGCGCGTTGAAGTTCCGCGCGCGCTGAAACGCCGCGTAACACCGGCGCGACACGTATTCCGCATAGCCCTCGTTCAGCCAGAGCGGGACATTCGAGCCGAAAAAACGGTCGACGACGAGATGCGCGACCTCGTGCCCCAGCGTGTTCCCCTTAAACCGAAACTGCGGATCACGCCGGATGAACAGTTCGCCGGCGGAATGAATCCCGCCGGTCCACGGATCGAGCGCGCCGCGCTTTTGAAATTCCGCCCAATCCTCCGCCGACTCGAAGACAAAAATGTGCGACTTCCGCTCCCAGCGCGTCGTGTCCTTGCCCAGCTCCTGCGCGATCAGCCGGTAATAAAACTCCGCCTCCACCGTCACCGGCGCCGCCGCGTAGCTGTGGAAGAAATGGCAGATAAAATTGGGCGTCTCGGTGTGCCGCCACTCGCTCGCGCGGATGCCCAAAGCCGCCTGCCCGAGCGGGCGGAGCTGGCGATCCGAGAGCTGGCCCAGCGGGATTTCCCGGAGGACGCCCGCATTTTCCTGCGCGAGTGCCGGAGCGGCGGAGCAAAGGAGAGCGCAGACCGCGTAGAGAATGCGGCGGGTGGACGTCGGCATCCTCGACGACTGAGCGAACGCTGTGCCCATGCCCCCGCGACTTGCGGTTCTCCGCCTCCGGCTCCCCCGAACAAATCCCGCAGCAGTCCCCCCTGCCCGATGCCCGCGAGCGATCAGCGGCCCCGCCTCGTCCCACTTCACACTGTCCACCCTTCTGGTCTTTCAACCCGCGGACACAAAGGCGCTGGCCCCAAGGAGCCGGGGCGCCCCCGCCCCGAACCACCCACGCGCGCAGCGCCAAACTCTTGCGGACGCGGAGACAGATTGGGCGCTGCGCGCGTGAGGGGATCGGGGCGGGGGCGCCCCGGCTCCTTGCTTTCCCCGCCTCGTCGAGATAGCTCTCGTTCATGGACGCGCCGCGCTTCTTCGATCCCTTCGCGGAGATCGAGAAGCACCAGAACTTCCTCCCGCATTGGCAGCAGCCGGGCGCCACTTACTTCGTCACTTTCCGCCTCGCCGACTCCCTCCCCGCGGACCTCCGCGCCGAGTGGCAGGCCGACCGCGCCGCGTGGCTGGCGCGGCATCCCGAGCCGTGGACGCCGGAGATCGAACGCACCTATCACGAGGCGCTTCAGCCGGCAGATCGATGCGTGGCTCGATGCAGGTCGCGGCGAACGCACGCTGCGGGCGGCGGAAGTGCGTGCCTTCCTCGCCGCCACGCTGCGCCATCGCGACGGCGACCGCTACGCGCTGCACGCGTGGGTGGCGATGCCGAATCACGCGCATGTGCTGGTCTCGCTGCACCCCGCGGATCGAGGTGGAAGTGGGCGCGTGGAAGAGCGGGTCGGCGCGCGGCATCCACGGGCGCCTCGGGCGGCGCGGGTCGCTGTGGCAGGAGGATTACTTCGACCGCCTGGTGCGCGATGCGCGGCACTTTGCAAATTGCGTGCGCTACATCCGGCGCGATCCGGAGAAAGCCCGGCTGCATGCCGGGGAATACGAGTTCAACGAGAACGAGCTGGCGAGAGAGATCGAGGAACGCTCGCCCCTGAAGTGAATCGAAGGAAAAGGGCCACGTCCGCTGGCGGATCAAGGAACTCCCTCGCAAGCAAGGGCGCCGGCGGATCAAGGAGCCGGGGCGCCCCCGCCCCGAACGACACTCGCGCGAAGCGCCAAATCCTTGCGGGCCGGGAGGGAGATTGGGCGCTGCGCGCATGGAGGGGTCGGGGCGGGGGCGCCCCGGCTCCTTGGGGGGTGTCAGCGCTTTACGGGGTCGTTTCTCCCCACCCACACTCCAAAAAAAAGGCCGCCACCGATCCAGCTTCGCTGAACCGATGACGGCGTTGAGAGCAAGGCGCTCGTGATTATTTCCCAGCCGCGCCGTCTTTCGGCGCCGGAGGGTCGGCGAGAGGCGGCTTCTCACCAGGACTGCCCGGCTTCGCTGGCTCGCTTGGAGCATCGGGAGCGGGTTTATCTGCGGGGTCTTTCGGCGGCGCTTCCGGCGCTGGCTTTTGCCCCGGCGAACCGGGCTTGGAAGGCTCCGCGGGCTTGGCGGGATCCTGCGCTTGCGCGCCAATGGCGAGCAGCGCCGCGGCGAAGGTCGCGGCGATTTGGAGTTTGCGAGTTTGCATGGTTCACCTGTTTCGGGAACGCGCCGCCCGCCGCGCTCAGCAATCCCCCCGAGCCGAGGGTCATCACACCGAAACCCCGCGGCCGGCATTCGAACCTTGCGACGACTCATTCCGGCCACCGCGGCGGTGCCCGCGGTGCGGATCACTTCGCCTTCACCACCCGGAAGCCGCTGAACTCCGCATAACACGGGCGCGTGGGTGCCCAGCTCGAGTCGTTGCCGCCGTGGAAGGTCTCGAAGTAAAGGCTGTCCACATCGAAGGTCACGGCGCTGCGCCATTCCATGTCCCTGCGCTCCACGACGAGCCGCTCGCCCCGCCCTGGCAGCGTGGCCCACACCCGCAGCGTGCCATCGCGCTGCCCGCCGGTGTTCATCACCACGGCGATGCGCACGTGCACGGGCTTCCCGGGCGGGAAGCGGAAGTCCTCGGGGAACGGAAAGCTCTCCCCATATTTCGCGGGCTGATTTTTGTGATAAACATAGGCCTCGCCACGACCATCCCGCCGCCACATGAGGCGTGCGGAAAATCCGTTCGCGCCATCCGCGGGGCGGCCGCCGCTCACGTTCTCAGACCCGCCGCAGAGGCCGGGCAGTTTGCCGCCCTTCACAAAGTCGAAATCCTGGTTGAACCGCAGGGTGTAGCGCAGCTCGGCCGCCGGGTGGTTGCCGATGGGCCAGCGCCAGCCGGCGCCGCCCTGCTCGGGCCCGATGCCGCCGACGTGGTAGTTCACGCGCAGCCATTTCACGCCTGCGCGCTCCTTGATCTGCACACGGCCTTCTTTGATGCCGCCCTCAAACTCGCAGCCCGGCCAGTCCAGCTTCCAGCGCTCCACCGTGTAGTCGCCGTCCACCCCACTGAGCGTGACGGCGATGGGTAGTTCCGCCGCTTGAAGGTTCAGGGCGAGCAAGAGGCTGCAAAGGTATTTCATGGGCCGGGGAAACGATCGGTTCACCGTTCTCGAGTCTCCGTTTTCAATCGAGCCATCTCTTCCCGGGTGCCACCTTCTTTTCCCATCGCTTCCTCTCCTCCGCGCCGATTGCCGTGGGGGTTTCTGCCGACCGCTCGGAGGCTGTGACAGGGACCGGGTTGGGCGTGGGGGATAGCGGCTGCAGCGGGAACTCCGAGCGGGGGCGGTCCCAGTGAGGTGAGCGGCGGGTGGGGCGGAAAAAATCCTGCTAAGGTTGGAAAACAGGTGGGGTCAATCTGGGCGAAGCGAGAATGTGGCGCGCGGCTGGCTTTGAACCCCCGAGAAACTGAAAACGTTTCCCGGACGTTGCTGAGAGCTGGCCACCCTGCCTCCACCCTCCCGTTTCCCCGCTAAATCCCAACCAAACAGAACACACTATGAGCGATACCAAACCCGTGACCTGGTACGACGACCCGTCGCACTTCCGCAAACATTCGCGTCGTGAATTCCTCTTTGCCGGCCTGGTCGGCGGGCTCGGGCTCACGATGGGCGACCTCTTCAAGCTGCGCGCGGCGGAGGCGGCGGTGCCGACGGCAATGCCGGCCAAGGCGGAGTCGCTGATTCATATCTTTCTGCCGGGCGGCGCGGCGCATCAGGAATCCTGGGATCCGAAACCCTTTGCGCCGATCGAGTATCGCGGCCCTCTGGGCACGGTGGATACGGCGATCCCCGGGGTGAAGTTTTCCCAATATCTGCAAAATACGGCGAAGGTCGCGGACAAGATCACGGTGGTGCGCTCGATGACGCACGGGGAAGCCGCGCACGAGCGCGGGACGCACAATATGTTCACGGGCTACCGTCCGTCGCCGGCGATCCACTATCCGTCGATCGGCTCGGTGGTTTCCCATGAGCTGGGTTCGCGCAATAGCCTGCCGCCCTACGTGTGTGTGCCGAATGTGCCGAATGAGTTTGCGGCAACGGGGTATCTTTCGACGAGTTTTGGGCCGTTCAGCCTCGGGGGCGATCCGGCAGCGGCGGGCTTCAAGGTCCGCGATCTGAACATGCACGACGGGATCACGCAGGATCGGTTCGATCGCCGCCGCGGGATGCTGGCAGCGGTGGATGAGCATTTCCGCACGCTGGAGAAGAGTGACGCGCTCACGGCGATGGATAGCTTCTACCAGAGCGCCTACTCGCTGGTGTCCTCGCAAAAGGCACGCGAGGCGTTCAACCTCGATGCCGAGCCGGAGAAGATTCGCGGAGAATACGGCAAGCACGACGCGGGCCAGCGCATGCTGATGGCGCGCCGACTGGTGGAGAGCGGCGTGCGGCTGGTTTCGGTCACCTTCGGGAGCTGGGACATGCACGCGAACATTGCCAAGGGCATGGAGACGAACCTCATGAAGTTCGACCAGGCTTACGCAGCGCTGATCACCGATCTCGATCGTCGCGGGATGCTGGACAAGACGATGGTGATGGTTTCCTCCGAGTTTGGTCGCACGCCGAAGATCAACAAGGATGCGGGCCGCGATCACTGGCCGCGCGTGTTCTCGGTCGCCTTTGCGGGCGGCGGATTCAAGCGGGGTTACATTCACGGCGCCTCCGATGCCACGGGCGCCGAACCGGAGAGCGACGCGCTCACGGTGGAAAACATGTCGGCGACGGTCTTTTCGCAACTCGGCATCGACCCCGAGAAGCGCCTGATGTCTCCCGGCGGTCGCCCGCAGGCGATTGTCAAGGACGGCGCGGTGGTCAGCGAACTCCTCGCGTAATCCGCCCGCCGGTTTGCGATTCCCGCGCCCGCCTTATTTCAGTCTTTGAATGCTCCGCGAGCGGCCAGTGCACGGCCGCTCGCGGACGTTCCGACTGGCGCGTCCGACGCGCGAATCCTCTGCAAAAGATGATTCCCAACAGGGCATTCATTTCCCTCATTTCCGCATGAAAATCTCTCCTCTCGCTCTCGCCATCTCGCTGCTGCTGCCAGTCGCCGCTTTCGCCGGCTCGCCGAAGGTCATCTATGCCACACCTTCCGCCGTTCAACGCGGCGGGGAACAGCAAATCACCTTCACGGGCAGCGGTCTCGAAGACGCGCGGACGGTGATGTTCGACGAACCGGGCTTCGACGTAACGTGGGTTTCTACGGCGAAGACCGGCCTCGTGGCGGTGGTGAAAGCGAAGCCCGATGCGCGGCTGGGCGAGCACTCCTACCGGGTGATCACAAACTCCGGCGTGTCCGACGTGCGCCTGCTCTACGTCACCCCTTTTCCCATGGTGGCAGAGGTGGAGGATGCGAAGAATGCCGACGCCGTCCAGGCGGTGGCGCTGGGGACGACGATCCACGGCAAGGCGCAGAACGAGGATCAGGATCGATTTGAGGTGGAGCTGAAAAAGGGCGACCGACTCGGGGTGGAGGTGTTGGGCATCCGGCTGCTCACGCAAGCGGTGTTCGATCCGTATCTGCTCATCCGTGGACCCCAGGGCCAACTGCTGGCGGAGGTGGACGATTGCGCTTTCACCCGCCAGGACCCGGTGGCGAGCATCGTGGCGCCGGAGGATGGCAAATACACCGTGATGGTGAAGGACAGCACGAACTCCGGGACTGGCATCTGCAATTACCTGGTGAACATCGGTTCGTTCGCGCGGCCGCTCATTGCCTACCCGCTCGGCGGTCCGGCCGGGGAAGAGCTGAAGGTGAAGCTGATCGGCGACGCGGCGGGCGACATCGAGAAGACGGTGAAGCTGCCGGCCAACCCCGATGCGCATTTCGAGATTTTCACCGAGCAGGGCCAGCCGACACCGCAGCCGAATACCCTCCGCGTTTCCAATCTCCCGAACGTCCTCGAGGTGGAGCCGAACAACACGATCAACGAACCCACGCCGACGAATGCCACCGCGCCGATCGCGCTCAATGGCATCATCGAGAAGAAGGACGACGTGGATTGTTTCAAGTTCACCGCGACGAAGGGCACGGATTACGAGGTGCGTGTCTTCGCCCGCAGCCTGCGTTCGCCGCTGGATAGCATCTTCGATATCTACGACCTCAAGGGCAACCGCGTGGCCGGCAACGACGACGCCGGCGCCCCGGATAGCTACGTGCGCTGGAAGGCGCCGGCCGATGGCGAGTTCATCCTCTCGATCCGCGATCAGCTCTTCCGCGGCGGGCCCACCTACGTTTACCGCGTGGAGATCACCACGGTGCAGCCGCGCATCGCCGCCTATCTGCCGGAGATGGTGATCAATCAGAACCAGGAGCGCCGCGCGATGGTGGTGCCCAAGGGCAACCGCTACGCGTCGCTCGTCCGCGTGAAGCGGCAGGACGTGGGCGGCGAGATCAAGCTGGAAGCAGAAGGGCTGCTCCCCGGCGTGACGGCTTTCGCGCCAAATATCGACAAATCCGTGGACACCGTGCCGGTCGTCTTCGAGGCCACGGAAGACGCCGCGCGCGACGCGAAGAATTTTGTGTTCAAGACGCAGCTCACTGAGCCGCCGAAGGATGTGAAGGTGGAAAGTGTGATCGAGCACAACCTCGACATCTCCGAGAACAGCAACCAACGCTCCTACTACTCGATCCAGCAGGACAAGCTGCCCCTCGCCGTGACCGACGCGATCCCCGTGAAGCTGGAACTCGTGCCGCCGAAGGTGGCGCTGCTCCAGAGCGGTTCGCTGGCGCTGAAGGTCAAGGCCGAGCGCAAGAACGACTTCAAGGGCCCGATCAGCATCGCCCTGCTCTACACTCCGACGGGTCTCGGTTCGGGCGGCACGGTGCCGATCAAGGAAGGCGAGAACGAAGGCACCGTGACGATCAGCGCGAACCCCACCGCTCCTCTCCAGAAGTGGAAGGTGTGTATCGTGGGCAGCGCCGATTTCGGGCGGGGCGTGGTATGGTTCAGCACCCAGCTCGTGGAGATTGAAGTGGCCGCGCCGTTCGTCACCGGGAAGATCGCGCGCAGCTTCGTGGATCAGGGCGACACCACCACGATGACCGTGCAGCTCGAGCAAAAACTGCCCTTTGACGGCAAAGCGAAACTCCAGATCCTCGGCCTGCCGCCGGGGGCGACCGCGGACGATCAGGAAATCACCAAGGAATCCACTGAGGTGAAGTTCACCGTGACGGCCGGGAAAACGACGCCGGCCGCCACGCACAAACAAGTCTTTTGCCAATTCACCCTCGTCCGCGACGGCGAGAACATGACGTCGGCCTTCGCCCAGGGGGGAATCCTGCGCGTAGATAAAGGCAGCGTCGCTAAAATCGAAGAACCTAAAAAATGAAGACCGCCCTGCGCACCGTCCTCCTCACCGCCGCCTGCTCGGTGGCCCTCCCCGCCTTTGCCGCGCTCGATCCAAATGCCCCGGCATTCGAGATCTTCCCGGCTGATGTGAACCTGAAATTTCAGCGCGACCGGCAGTCCATGGTGGTCCGGATCACCGAGCCCAATGGCGTCAACCGCGACATCACCGCGCAGACCACCTTCACGCTCACCGATCCGACCAAGGCAAAGATCGAGAAAGGCGTGGTCTATCCGGTGGCCGATGGCGAAACGACGCTGAAGGTCGCCTATCAAGGCAAGGAAGTCACCGTGCCGGTGAAAGTGGAGCAGGCCGCGACGGATCAGGCCGTGTCGCTGCGCCTCGATGTCATGCCGGTCTTGATGAAGGCGGAGTGCAACCGCTGCCACGGCGCGGCCCGCGGGCAGGATGGCTTTCACCTCTCGCTCTGGGGTTTCGATCCGGATGGCGATCACTACCGCGTCACCCGCGAATTCTCCGGTCGCCGGGTCAATCTCGCGCTGCCCGACGAGTCCATGATCGTCACCAAAGCGACCGGCGGCGCGCCGCACACCGGTGGCAAACTCTTTGAAAAGGATAGCCCGCTCGCCAAGACGCTCATCCGCTGGGTCGCCGCGGGCGCGCCGAACGACCCGCCCGACATCGCCAAACCGGTCAGCGTCGAGATTCTCCCCAACAAGCTCGTGCTCGAAAGCCCCGGCCAGACCCATAAGGTCACCGTCCGCGCGCGCTACTCTGATGGCACCGATCGCGATGTCACCGACCTCTCCCTGTTCCTGACCAGCAACGAAGGCTCGGCCAAAATCAAGGACGGCGTGATCACCACCGGGCAGCGCGGGGAGGCATTTGTCATGGCACGGTTCGATACCTTCACCGTCGGCGCGCAGGTCATCGTGATCCCGAAGGGCTTGCAGTTCGAGTGGCCGAAGATCGAGCAGCGCAACTTCGTGGACCAGCTCGTGGACGACAAGCTGCGCAACCTGCGCATCACGCCGAGCGAGGTGTGCAACGACGAAACCTTCCTCCGCCGCGCGGCGATCGACATCACCGGGACACTGCCCACGGCGGACGACGTGCGGAAATTCGTCGCCGACCAGGACACCGCGAAGCGCGCGAAAAAAATCGACGAGTTGCTCCAGCGGCCGGAGTTCACCGACATCTGGGCGCTGAAGTGGAGCGAACTCCTGCAGGTCCGCACCGTGCAAAACCAGGGCAGCTACAAGGCCGTGCTGCTCTACTACGATTGGATCCACGATCGCCTCGCGAAGAACGTGCCGATCAACGAAGTGGCGCGCGAACTGATCGCCGCCAGCGGCTCGAACTTCGAGAATCCGCCGGTCAATTTCTACCAGATCGAGGTCGATCCGCTGAAGCTGTCAGAAGACACCGCGCAGGCGTTCTTCGGCATCCGCATTCAGTGCGCGCAGTGCCACAACCATCCCTTTGATCGCTGGACGATGGAGGACTACCGCGGCTTCACCGCGTTTTTCACCCAGATCGGGCGGAAGAACGGCGAGGACCCGCGCGAGAAGATCGTCTTCAATAGCGGCGGCGGGGAATCGAAACACCCGGTCGGCGACCGCGTGATCCCGCCGAAATTCCTCGGTGGCGAAGCGCCCGAAACCAAAGGCAAGGACCGGCGCCAGGTGCTCGCGGACTGGGTCGCGTCGCCGGAAAATCCGTGGTTCCCGAAACACATCGCGAACCTCGTCTGGGCGCAATACATGGGCCGCGGCATCGTTGAGCCCGTGGACGATGTGCGCATCTCGAACCCCGCCTCGAATCCCGAACTGCTGGAGACGCTGGGCAAGAAAATCGTCGCTTACAACTACGACCTCCGCCAAGTCGTCCGCGACATCTGCAACTCGCGCGCTTACCAGACCGCGACGCGCCCGAACGAATCGAACCAGCTCGACGAGCGCAACTTCGCCAAGGCCACGATCCGCCGGATGCGTGCCGAGGTGATGCTCGATTGCATCAGCCAGGTCACTGACACGAAGGAAAAATACAAGGGCCTGCCCACCGGAGCCCGCGCCGTCCAGATCGCCGACGGCAAAACGACCAACTACTTCCTGACCACCTTCGGCCGCCGGGACCGCGAAACGGTCTGCGCCCGCGAGGAAGTGGGGCCGACGCTCAGCCAGGCGCTGCATCTCATCAACGGCACGACCGTCGAGGACAAAATCACCCAGGGTGGTGTGATCAAGAAGCTGATGACCTCGAATCTCACGCCGCGCGAAATCGCGACCGAGCTGTATCTGCGCTGCTTCAGCCGCCCGCCGACGGAAAAGGAACTGGTCAAGCTGGAGCAATACTGGGGCGTGACCGAGGAGCAGCCGAAGGCTTACCACGACATCTTCTGGGCGTTGCTGAATGCCAAGGAGTTCATGTTCAACCATTGATCCGTTCCGTGAAGAAATTCGCCGTCCTCGCCGCTTCCATCGCCACCGCGTCGCTCTCCGCCTCCGCGGCGGACAAGGTGACTTTTGACGACCACGTCCTGCCGATCTTTCGGAACGCGTGTAACAACTGTCACAACCCCGACAAGAAAAAAGCCGGGCTCGATCTCACGACCTACCAGGCCACGCTGCAGGGCAGTGAAAATGGCAAGGTCGTGCAGTCCGGCAATGCCGGCGGCAGCCTGCTCTTCAAATGTGTGAAGGGCACCGAGGAGCCGAAAATGCCGCCGAAGGGCGACAAACTGAACGACGCGGAACTCGCGCTGCTGGAGAAATGGATCGCCGGGCAATTGCTGGAAAACGCCACCGGCAAAGCGGTGGCGGCCGCGGACAACAAAGTCTCCGTCGCAGTCGTTTCACTGACCAAACCGGACGGCCCGCCGCCGATGCCGGGCGAACTTTCTCTCGAACCCGTCTTCCGCACCTCGGCGACGAACGCGCTCACCGCGCTGGCCGTGAGCCCGTGGGCTCCGGTGGTGGCGCTCGGCGGGCAGAAGCAGATCCTGCTTTACCACACGGAAACCTACGAACCGCTCGGCGTGCTGCCTTTTGGCGAAGGCCTGCCGACGATCCTGCGCTTCAGCCGCAACGGCCAGCTTTTGCTCACCGGCGGCGGCTACGGTGGAAAGAGCGGCAAGGTCGTGCTGTGGGACATCAAGACCGGCGACCGCATCGCCACGATCGGCAACGAAGTCGATTCCGTGCTCGCCGCGGACCTGAGCCCGGATCAGCAGTTCGTGGCGCTCGGTGGACCGACCCGGCTGGTGAAAATTTACTCGACCAAAAGCGGCAAGCTCGTGGCCTCGATCAAAAAGCACACCGACTGGGTCACCGCGATCGCCTATTCGCCGGACGGCAAATATCTGGCGAGCGCCGACCGCAGCGGCGGCATCCAGGTCTGGGAAGGCTCGACCGGCAAGGAGTTCAACTCGTTGCCCGGCCACAAGGCGCCGGTCACCGGCCTGGCCTTCATGCCCGGCGTGCTCGCCTCGTCGAGCGAAGATGGAAAGATCGCGCTGTGGGATGTGAAGGACGCGAAGGAAATCCGGAGCTGGGCCGCCCATGCCGGCGGCGCCGCGTGGGTGGACTTCACGCCCGATGGAAAGCTCGCGTCGGCCGGTCGGGACAAGCTCGCCAAGGCTTGGGACCAGAATGGGGCCGCCCTCGGCAAGACGGCTCCCTTTGGCGACATCGCGCTCCGCGCGGGCTTGAGCAACGACCGCGTGATCGCGGGTGATTGGAGCGGTCTGGTCCGCGTGACCACGCTCGCGGGCAAGGAACTCGCGCAACTTTCCACCAATCCCCCGGCGCTCGCCGATCGCATCGTCGGGACGGACAAACGCATCGCCGAGTTGCAAGCGGCGTTACCAGGTTTGCAGCAGCAACTCGCCGCCGCGACGACGAAAGTCACCGCGGACAAGGCCGCCGCCGAGGCCAAGAAAAAAGCCGAGACCGACGCCCTGGCCGCAGCGAAAGCGCAGGCACCGCTCGCCGAAAAGAAACTCGCCGACGCCAAGACCGAACTCGACAAACTGACCAAGGAACGGGAAGCCGCCGATGAAGCCACCCGCCCCGCCGCGCAGCAGAAAGTGGAGACGCAGCAAGCCGCGGTCGCCGCCGCCCAAGCCGAACTGGGCAAAACCGGTGAAGCTTTGAAAAAACAGCTCGCCGGCGCTGACGCTGCGAAGGCCGCGGAAGCCAAGCTTGCCGCGCAGCTCGTGAGCTTGACCAAACAACTCGAAACGCAGAACGCGGAACTCGCGCGGCTCCAGGGGGCGCTCAGCCAGCAAAAGGCCGGCACGCCAGCGTTCAACGACGCCAATGCGAAGGTCGCCGCACGCACCGCGGAAGTGGCCCAGACGCGCAATGCGCAGATTGCCGCCCGCAAGCAGGCGGGGCAGTTGCCATCCGATGCCGAGGAAACCGCGACGAAGGCGAAAACCACGCTCGACGAATCCAGCCAGCAACTCGCCGCTGCGCGCACGCAACTCGGCCGCTGGAAGCTCGCGCAGCTTTTCCAGGTGGTGCATGTCTCCAGGCAGTCGCTGGCGCAAAAAAAGGCGGCCTACGAGGATCTCGTGGCCACGGTGAAGGACGCGCTCCAGCCGATCGAGCGGATCAAGGCCGACATCGCCGCCGCGGAAAAGGCCGCCACGGAAAACGCCGCCAAGCTTCCCGAGAAGGAGAAACTCTATGCCGACGCCCAAGCCGCGGCCACGCCAGCCGGTCAAGCCGTAGGCGCGGCCGAAGCCTCGGTCGCTGACCGCGAGAAGGCGTTGAAGACGACGATCGACACGGTGACGAAGGGGATCGCGGCGAAAACGGAACAGTTCACCAAACAACTCGCCGCCCAAAACGCCGAGGCCACTAAACTCCGCGACGCACGGCAGGCCAAAGCGGCCGGCACCCCGGAACTCGCGGAGGCCGACAAACTGGTACAGGACAAAAAGGCGGAGATCGCCGCCACCACGGCAGCTCTCGATGCTTCCAAAAAAGCTCCGAAGGCCGCCGAATCCGAGCAGGCCAAGGCCGCACTCGCCGAGCTGACGAAAACCCGCGAGACGCTCGAAAAAACCCGCGCCGCTGCCCGCGACGCCACGGACAAACTGACGTTCGCCGACCGCGAACTGAAGAAGGCCAAAGCCACCTCCGAACAGTCGGGCAAACAACTCGCCGAACTCCAGGCGAAGCAGCCCCAAGTCGTGAAAGCCGCCGAAACCGCAAAGCTGGAAGCCGAGCGCGCCTTGCCGATCGCCGAAAAAGAATTCGCCGCCGCCAAAGCGCAGGCCGAAAAAACCCGCGCCGATTACGAGACGGCAAAGGGCGCGCGTTCCGCGTCGATCAACGTTCCGCCGGCCAAGTAAATCGAGCGCGACGGGCATGTCGCGGGTAGGGTGGGCGTCCCGCCCGCGGTTCGACGCATCCTGCGTCGAAGCACTTCCGCGATGGCCAGCGGTGACCCGGAGCGCGGAAGATCGTTTCGGCGAGACGCCGAAACCGGCGGTCGGGACGCCCACCCTACCCGAGATCCGCCTTCACGGCCTCAGTCCGGTTATTTTGCCGAGTTGGGTCAACGCGCGGTTGCCGGCGAGGATGGCCGGGAAGACACATGTGCGCGCGCGCGGCCCCTTTCCCCAAACGTCATCTTGAGCGCTGTGGCGGCAACCGGCGTTCCTTTCCGTGAGCTTCGCACCGCCGCTGGCGGGCACGGAGGCCCGCGTCGTAGGAAGCGGCGTTCTCGTCGTTCAGCGTTTCTCGAATCCGGGGATTCCCAGCTTCTCCGCCACTCGCCGCGGGCGCCGGAGTGCTTCCGTCATCCGGGCGGCTTCATCCGCGCCGCGGAGGTCTTTGCAGGCAGGATGCGCTTCGGGTGAGGCAATGAGGCCGAGTTCGTGGAGGACGTGGGCGGTGCTGTGTTTGTAGGCCGAAGCGCTGGAGCGCGCATCAAGGCGGAAGACTTGATCCTCGAGCGACTGGAAGGCTTCAAAAACCTTGTAGACGCGCGTGTCGAAGTGGCCAGTGCTGGTGGGGAATTTTTTTCCCGGCGCCGCGTCGTTCAGCCACAGATCCTTCGCCGCACAGATCAGCGGGGCGCCGCTCACCGCCGCGCCGATGAGCAGGGGCAGGCCGAGTTTGATCGCGGTGGCGATCCCGAAGTCGTCCCCGCTGTGCGGGGCAAAATCGAGGCCGAGATCGCGGGTCATCGCCGCCCAGTAGAGAAAGTGCGGCTCATCGAGCGTGGAGACTTTGCCGCCCACAAATTTCGGGTGCTGCGCGAGTTGCCAGAGCAGCCACGGCTCGTAAGGCGTCGCCCACGGCACGAACGCCGGCTCCAGCGCGTGCACAATGCCGGGCCGGATGAGGTGCTCGGCGATCTCGAAATACGCGTCGCGCCGCCGCTCGGGATCGAGCGCATTCAGCCAGCGCGAAGTCATCAGCATCACTTCGCAGTTCTCGTGCTGCTGCACGATATCGAGCAGCGGAAGATACCGCTCCGCCTTCCATGCGGTGTCGCTTTCCGCGCCGCGCGCGGTGACGCCGGCGATGAATTTCGCACCCGGAAACTCCGCGCGAAAACGCCGCAGCACTTCCGCATACATCGTGTCGTCGAGATCGAAGATGTAGCCAGTGTCGGCATTCAGCACGACGACGAGCTCGACGCCGTAATGATCCGCCGCCGCCTGCATCCAGCGGATACTCGCCGCGAAGCCTTCCCAATCTGGCTTTTGGTCCAGAAACGGCAGGAGCGCCGCCGCGCAAAGGCGCGCCTTGGTGGTGTGATCGACGAGTTCCTCCTCGCCGATCCACGCCCATTTCGTGGCGCTCCAGAGGGTGGTTGGGGTGAGTTCGCGGGGATCGGAGATGAGCGGGGTCATGGGAGTTTCGGGGGCGGGAAGAAGTTGTGACTACGAAATAGACAAACCAGACGAAAATCTGACGCTCCGCGGATTCCCCTTTCGTCTGTTTCGCTGATTTCGTGGTTCCTCATTCCACTCGTGGTCTACGGTCAGGCGCCAAGGTTTTTCTTGATGCTCTTGAGCTGCGCAAACTCCGGCCGCTGCTTGTAAAAATCGTCGAGCGGATAGCAGCCGCTGATCAAGCCGTTGCGCGGGGCGGTGGTGCATTCACTGAAGGTGCGGCAGATGAGCTTTTTCTCCATCGTCCGGCCCGCGATGGCGTCGGTGAGCATCGCCGGATACGAGAGCACCGCGCGCCCGAGCCCGATCGCATCCGCCCAGCCCTGGCGGATGACGGCGGTCGCGACGTGCGGCAGGTATTCCTGCAAATAGGTGTAGCCGGAGCCGATGACGTAGAGCCCCTGCAGCGCGCGCGCCTTGATCTGCCGCACGGCTTGCACCTGCCGCTCCACGTCGATGAGTGGATCGTAGGCCGGCTGGTAGCCATCGCTCGGCGGGAACGCGGCCGGGCGCTGGAGATGCGGGGTGTAATAAGGCGAGCCGGCACTGGTGTTGAGCACCTTCACGCCGAGCTCGCCGAGCAGGTCCACGAACGCGAGCGGTTCGGTGAGGTCGATCTGCGTCGGGTCGTCCTGATTCACGCCGAAGCCGTAACGGTAGGGCGCGGTGAACTGCTCGGGAATGCCGGGGCCGAGCTTGCCGGGCTCGGACAGTGCGGGATCCGGGCGATGCGGCACCTTGTCGAAGACGCTGAGCCGCACGCCGAAGTCGATCGGATTGCCGTCGGCGCGGATGCCGGCGACGAGTTCCCGGAGAATCCGGGTGCGGTTCTCGAAGCTGCCGCCGAACCGGCCGGGCCGGGTGTGCGCGCCGAGGAATTCGTGGAGCAGGTAGCCGTGGCAATGCTTCAGGTCCACGAAATCCGCGCCCACTTCCCACGCGATCCGCGCGGCGCGGATGTAGCAGCGGATGAGTTCGTCGACGTCCGCGTCGGTGAACACCTGCGCGTCGCTGGTCACGTTGAACTTCCGATCAAGGATCGGGTGGCGGAAGGCGACGCGGGATTCCCACTCTTTGCTGTGCGGGCGGCAGAAGCGGCCCGAATGCGTGAGCTGGAAGCCGATCACGAGATCGTCCGTGGTGCCGTATTTTTCGAGATGCGCCGCTTTCAGGATGCCGACGAGTTCCGCGAGGCCCGCGCGGTTTTCTGCGCTGATGATGAGCTGATTGGGGTTCGCGCGACCGTCGGGCCGCACCGCCATGGCCTCGGCACCGCAGATCATCTTCGCGCCACTTTCCCCGAAGCGCCGCCAGCGCCGCCGCATCTCGTCGGTCACGCCCCCGGTGGTCGTCCCGTCCCAGCCTTCCATGGGGTGAATGACGATGCGGTTGCCGGGACGTTTGCCGTTGATCACGACCTGCGCCGGTTCCGCGAGCGGCGACGGGCCGGCGCCGGGCTCTTCCGCGGGCAGCTCGATGCCGAGCGCGGCGCATTGGGCGTGGAAATCGGCGAGCGTTTTGAGGGTCGCGATTTTGACGGGCTTGAAGGGGGTGCTCATGGACGGGGATTGAAGCTTGCGGGCTCCGACTGGTAAAACAGTGCTTTCCGATCACTACGAACGGTTTTCCCGATGGAACTTTACCAGCTCGAATACTTCCTCGAAGCCGCCCGGCAGCGAAACTTCACCCGCGCCGCCGCCCGGCTGCACCTTGCCCAGGCGGCGCTGAGCGAGCAGATCCGCAAACTGGAGGCCGAACTGGGCACGCCGCTTTTCCAGCGCGGCCGCCGCGAGAGCGTGCTCACCGCGGCGGGGGAAACGCTGCGGGTCCATGCCGAGGGGCTGCTCTCGCGCGCAGCGGCGGCGCGCCGCGCGGTGCAGGAACTAGTCGGCCTGCGGGGCGGACGGCTGGCGATCGGGGCGATTCCGTCGGTCAGCGCGTGCCTGCTCCCGGCGGCGATTGCGGCGTTCCGGGGCCGGCCATCCGCTGGTCGAGCTGGTGCTCGCGGAGGGCACTTCGGAAGCGGTGGCGGAGTGGGTGGAGAGTGGCCGGGTCGAACTCGGCATCGTGCAGCTCCCGGCGAGCGGCGGCAGCTTCACCGAACATCCGCTGCTCACCGAGCCGTTCGTCTTGCTCGCGTCCAGCCGCGGGGGTCTCGCCAGGCGGCGCAGTGTGCGGCTGGAGAGCCTCGCAACGGAGCCGTTCGTTTTTTACAAGGGCCGGGCCCGCGAAACGGCGCTCGCTGCGTGTCGCGCCGCCGGCTTCGAGCCGCGCGTGGCGTGTGAAAGCGGGGAGCTGGAAACGGTGCGGGCGCTGGTGGCCGCGGGTCTCGGCGTGGCGCTGCTGCCGCGGTTGGCGGCGCGGGAGCCGGGGGCGAGTTGCGTGGCGATCCGAATCAGTGCGCCGCGGATCGAGCGCCACCTCGCGGTGCTGACTCGGGCAGGACACACGCTTTCGCCCGCGGCGGAGGTTTTTCGGAAGTTGCTCCGGCCGGGACGGTGACCGTTTCAAAAACCATCTTTCGACAATCAGCCGGACGATGATTTTCGTCCTCACTGTGTCCGCCTGCGTTGAGTCCCGCCGCGGAGTTCGGCCATCTTTGGCCCCTGTGAAACGCACACCGTGGCGGTTTCGGCTGCATCGTTTGACTGCCGCGCCCAAAACTTCCGGGACAAAAAGGGCTCGACAATCTCACCGCGCCACCGCTAAAAGCTGAAACTATGAGAAGAAGTCTGTCCCCAAGTGCGAAGGGTCTTACCAAGGTCTGCTTGTTGGCGGCTGTGATGTTCCTCACGGGAAATCGGGCGCTGGCCAGTGCCGACGAAGCTTCCGATAAAGCTTTCCAGATGGCGGCGAAATACGGCGCCCTCGCCTACTTGATCGCCCCGAGCAAAGAAGGCTGGTCCGGATTTGGCGTGACCATCGAGTTTGCCATTCAGGTGAACGCGGGGCTCGATTACATTTTCATCCTCGGCGGCGACCGGTACCTGCTGGATCCCGATGTCTGGATCGAGTCCGAGTATGGCAATACGATCGTGAAGGACACCCGCAAGGTCGATAACGGGATGTGCGGCGTGCGCTGGCGTTCGGATTACAATGGGACGGCGAATGTGGTGGTGCATTTCGCGCGGGCGACGAGCCGCTTTGCGTGGTCGGCAGTGATCGGACGCCGGGGGACGGCGACGAATCGCGTGCCGAACGAATTTGGCACCGCGACTCCGAGCTACGCGGTGCCGCCGCCGGGGAAACCCATGGGCGCCGTGGGCGGCGCTGACACGCAGTAACTCATGCGCCGGGGGATGAATCAGGTCCAAATCGGTATCGGCATGCTCAAAGTTTTCATTTTCGCGGCTTTCGTCACGGCGCCTCTGGCAGGCTGCCAGAACCGCACGGTGGTCTACACTTCGCCGACACCGCGTTCGTCAATCACCTACGTGCGCACACCGACTCGCGTGGTGACCAATACGGTCTACGCGCGGGCGAGCACGAGCAATCCCACGGCGCTGCCGGGAGCACCCAGTCGCCTGCCGGAAGCCGGCGAACCTTCGAACTTCCCTGCCGCGACGACCCGCTAACCTCCCGAACCCGCGAACCAGTATCTCACCGCCGCCCAACCGTATGTCTAAAGTCCTGTCCGGAATCGCCGTTTCGCTCTCCCTCCTGGTTCTTTTTCCCGCCTGTTCCACGCGGACGGAGGTGGTCGCGCTGCAACCGGAAGCCCGCCATCGGATCGTGCGGGTTTCCGAACCCGTCCGCACCCGGACGGTGCAGAAACCAAGCAACCCCATGCCATCCCCCGCGAGCATGGAAGTGGTCAACGCCTACGACCAGTGAACGCCTCCCGGCTGGCAGCGCCAGGGTTTCACCCGTGACGCGACCCTGATTGATTTTCTCCTCCCGAACAACGACCGCTCGGCGGTGGTGTTCCCGGAGGAGTCAAAATCGAACGCTGTTTTCCCCCAAAGAACTTTCGCCTAAACCAATTCCAGTAACCGCTCCAATTTATGAACAAACATATCGCCCCCAAGTCCCGTTCCCGCAGCGCCCATCGCATCGAGCCTCTCGAAGATCGCATCGCCCCGGCTTTCGTCTTCAGTGTCACGGGCAGCGTGGCAACGATTTCGAGCGACGGGGTCGGAGATTCGGCAAATAGCTCCGTCGTAATTGATGAGAGCGCTGGGAATCTCACGGTTACGGTTGGCGGAAGTCCGCTCTCGAATGTCGGACCCGGGTCTATACTGGTGAGCGGCCTTACCCAAATCAACTTCACCCATACCATGGGGGTGGGGGCGACTACGTTTGCGAACCTAGTTTTCATTGACCCGAACGACGATAGCTCGGGGCCATCTGGGCTGGATCGACTTGGGCTCGGGTTTGGTTTCAATGCGTCAAGTTCGTTGACTACCGGAGATACGTTCAATACGGCGAGCCTCGGAACCGCAACCAGCGTGAGCATGACCGGGAGTGCCGGCGCCGACTCATTTGCGACCGGGGCTGCCGCCGGCGTAACCGGCGGATCTGGGACTGATACCCTCACCGGCCCGAACGTCAGCGGCGCGTGGTCGATCACGGCATTGAATGCGGGAACATTGAACACAACGACGACCTTCACCGGGGTTGAAAATCTGACGGGAGGCTCGGGCAACGACACCTTTACCTTCGCCGATTTGGGGACGCTGACGGGCAACGTCGTGGGCGGGACGCAGGCGGCGGCCGATACGCTGAACCTGGCCGCGAAGGTCGGCGCGGTGTCGATCAATCAGCAGACCGGAGTGGCGACGGGCATTGGGGGCACGTTCGCGGGGATCGAGACGGCCGCGGGCAATGGGGCGACCACGACGATCACCGGGGCGAATGCGGGACAAACCTTCAATATCACCGGACCGAATGCGGGTACGGCGGGGGCGCTGGCCTTTACCGGAGTGGGCAACCTCACCGGAGGAACCGGTGATGACAGCTTCATCTTCGCCAATTCGGGGACCCTGACGGGCAACGTTGTCGGCGGGACGCAGGCGGCGGCCGACACGCTGAACCTGGCCGCGAAGGTCGGCGCGGTGTCGATCAATCAGCAGACCGGAGTGGCGACGGGCATTGGGGGCACGTTCGCGGGGATCGAGACGGCCGTGGGCAACGATGGGGGTGC
>Ga0209181_10000533_pt1 | contig 70666 bp, 54 predicted proteins | sample MAT05_FD_187208 | JGI IMG/M metagenome (GOLD analysis project Ga0209181, IMG submission 187208) | Freshwater microbial communities from Lake Fryxell liftoff mats and glacier meltwater in Antarctica - MAT-05 (SPAdes) (version 2) | ecosystem: Environmental > Aquatic > Freshwater > Ice > Liftoff... | reverse complement strand
ACGAGGGGGCTTGGGGGAGACTCAAAACTTGTTGATCGCTGTTGATGGCGTGTTCGTTCAGGCGGGTAAGCGGTCCTTGAAGAGGATTTCGATGGTCAAGTATATGGTTCGCCAGTGCAGCATGGGTCTTTGCCACTTATCGCGGGCGATGCGTTGCTGCACCAGGAAGAGGAGTTTGAGTACCGACATGTCCCCATCGAAGACGCGCTTGGTCTTGGTGGCCTTGCGTAGTTGGGCGTGATAGCCTTCGATGATGTTGGTGGTGTAGATCAGCTTGCGCAAGGGTTCGGGGTAGCGTAGGAAGGTGCTTAGGCGGGTCCAGTTGTCGCGCCAGCTCTGCACGGCGCGTGGGTAGCGCTCCTGCCACTTGGCCGCGAAGGCACTCAGGGCCTGCTGTGCGGCGTCCTCGTTGGGAGCCTTGTAGATGGACTTCAGATCGGCCAGCACTGCGGGGATCTCCTTGCTGCCCACATGGCGGATGGTGTTGCGGATCTGGTGCACGATGCAACCTTGGACCTCCGTGCGCGGGAACACCGCTTGTATCGCTTGGTCGAAGCCTTTGAGGTTGTCCGTGCAGGCGATCAGCACGTCCTGCACCCCGCGCTGCTTCAGGTCGCTGAGAACGCCCAGCCAGTGCCGTGCGCCCTCGCTCTCCTCGATGTACATGCCCAGCACGTCCTTGTAGCCCTCCATATCCACCCCTAGTACGGTGTACACCGCGCGGCTGCGCACGGCCCCTTCGTGTTTTATCTTGAAGAAAGCGGCGTCCAGCCACACCACCGGATAGAGCCCCTCCAAAGGGCGGCCCTGCCAGGCCCGCACCTCCTCGATCACCGTGTCCGTCACGGCGTTGATCAAGGCGTCGTTGGTCTCCACCCCGTAGATGTCCCGGATGTGCGTGGCGATGTCCGCGTAGCTCATACCCAATCCGTACATCGAGAGGATCTTCTTGTCCAGCTCATCATTCAGTACGCGCTGGCGTTTCTCCACCAGTTGCGGTTCGAAGGTCCCCGCACGATCGCGAGGGGTGGCCATCGTTACCTGACCCCCCGAGGTCTTCAATAGCTTGGGGGTGTACCCATTACGCCGGTTGCCATCCTGGCCTTCACCGGTCAAGTGCGCATGCATCTCGCCCTTCAGGCTGGCCTGCACAACGCGCTTGATCATCTCGGTGAACGCTCCGCCAGCGCCCAGCATCGGCTTGCCCGCATACAGCGCCTTGGCGATCTCTTGCTCCCAAGGCTCAAGTTCCACGTCGTACTTGCTCCGCTTGGGCTTCCACTTCTTCTTCGGTTTGTCTTCCATGGTCCGTATCCGTTGGTTGAAGGTCTGACTCTTCAGCCAACTGACACAGTTATCCTAACAGACTCCCATTAGCGCGATGGCACCACCAACAACACTACAGAATTGTATAAATAGGCCTTGGTTTTCCTTATGACCTTTAGTGTCCATCGTCTCCTGGCTCATTACTTCACTTCCGCTTGCTCAAGAACAGCACCTCCTTTTCGGTCAGATGCCGCCACTTGCCACGTGGTAGATCCTTCTTCGTCAGCCCAGCGAAGACGACGCGATCCAGCTTCACGACCTCGTAGCCCATGGCTTCGAACATGCGGCGCACGATACGGTTCTTGCCCATGTGCAGCTTTAGGCCCACTTCCTTTTTGGTGCCACCCACCACGTAGGATGCTTCGTCAGCAACGGCGAGTCCGTCGTCCAAGTCGATGCCTTTTACGAGTTTATCCAGATCGGCCTTGGTTACCGACTTGTCTAGGGTGGTGTAGTAGATCTTCTCCGCACCGTGGCTCGGGTGTGTGAGCTTCTTGGCGAGGTCGCCATCGTTGGTCATCAACAGCACCCCGGTGGTATGGCGGTCCAGTCTGCCTACGGGGTAGAGGCGTTCTGTGCAGGCATCATCGATCAGGGCCATCACGGTGCGGCGGTCGCGCGGATCGTCCGTGGTGGTGATGAAGTCCTTGGGTTTGTTCAGTAGTACATAGCGTTTCTTCTCGGTGCTCAGGCGCTGACCGCCGTAGTGTACGCGATCCCCGGGACCCACTTTAGTACCCATTTCGGTGACGATAACGCCGTTCACCTGTACCACACCGGCCTTGATCAGCTCATCGGCTTCCCTACGACTGGCAACACCTGCGTTGCTCAGGTAACGGTTCAGGCGGATCGTGCCATCGCTGGTCTCCTCTTCGGCCTTTTTCCCCCGTTTGCTGGCGCGGTCCGGGCCACGACCCACGTACCGTTTCGTGCTGGCGTCGCGCTCCCGGTAGCCGCGTTCTTCGCGCGCTGGTCCGGTGCGTTCAGGTCGGCCTTCGGAACGACGTTCCGGACGTGCTTCACGCGTGGTGCGTGGCGCTCTGGTAGATGGGCCACCATCGCGAACGAACTTCGGTGGGCGCTTTCCAGCGCGCGTGGAAGTGGGCCGATCACTGCGACCAGCACCCTCACGTTCCAGTCTTGCTTCACGTGGGGCAGGACGTTCTACACGTGCTGGGCGGCCACCTTGGCCCGGACGGCGTGGCCGATCCGAACCGCGGACCTTTTCTTGTGGACCGCTTTCGCGTCGCGGCCGCTCTTCACGATCCGCAGGGCGCTCGCTGCGCACACTTGGTCGGGCGGAACGATCACCGGGCTTTCCACCTTGGCCCGAACGTGGTCGATCACTGCCCGGTCGATCATCGCGGGCAGTGCTTGCACGGCGTGGGGGCTCTTCGCCATCCGCTGGTCGATCACTGCGGTCGCGGGCTCCGGGCCCTTTGGCACCACGATCGGCACCCGCTCGGGAAGAGCGGGCGTTGGAGCTTCCTGTGGGCTTGGGGCGGCCGCCCGATGGGCGACGGCCGCTAGTACGGTCTTTCATGAAGAGTGGGATAGAAGGCGTCGGTGATGTGATGAATGTACGGCTTGCCGGTCGGGTGAAGGATAACACTGATGATATCGAAGCGCACCGCCAACTCACAGCCCGTAGCCATGATGTACGCGTTGGCACCTTGCACCAGCTTGCCGCGCTTGCCTTTCTTCACGGCCTCTTCCGGCTGGCCGTGTTGGTCGCTGCTGCGCGTCTTCACCTCCACGATGATCAGCTCTTTGCCCTTTTGGGCAATGATATCAAGTTCATGGCGCGCTTGCCTCCAGTTGCGTTCGAGCACGGCGTACCCATGCTCCACCAGGAAGCGGCACGCCAATTGCTCTCCCAGCGATCCGGTAAGGTTGTGTTCGGCCATACGTGGAAAACATCGGCGTAACCAATACTTCTGGTGGGCCGTTGAAGGGCTAAAATTGAGGAACTTTCCGCCGACCCTACATTGCCTTCGCAAAGCCGCTTCGGCGTAGCAAGGCCGGAAATGAGAACGATCATGCACGCTATCCTCCGTCCCCTCCGTCTTTTTGGGCTTTCACTTGCACTTCTCACCACGGCAGCTTTCGCCCAGCCGTTCGAAGGCATCCTTGAGTTCACCAAGTCCACCGGTCCGGTGGTCACCAGCTACAAGTATTACGTGAAAGGAGACCGTGTGCGGATCGAGGAGATCAGCGCACGTGGCGAAGTGCAGGGCATCATGCTCGTGGACACCCGTGACAAGACGGTGACCGCCATCAGCCCCGAAAGGAAGCTCTATATGGACGTGCCGAACATGCGCCTGCCGAAGGACGTGGAAACCACCGTACAAAAGACGTCCGAAATGAAGGACATGGCCGGCTACAAGTGCGAGAAGTGGCTTGTAAAGAGCGGTGCCGAGGACCGGGTGATCACTTATTGGGTGGCCGCGGATGAGTTCAATTTCTTCGTGCCGCTGCTTGAAACGCTCAATCGCAAGGATGAGCAAGCCGTGTTCTTTCTTGAGATCAAAGAGAACAAAGGCGTGTTCCCCTTGCTGGGCATCGAACAGAAGATCGATGGTGCGGAAGTGAGCCGCTTGGAAGTGACCAAGGTTACCAAGGGTGTGCAGAAGCCGGTGCTCTTCGAGATCCCAGCAGGGTTCAATAAGTTCGAACGCAACTAGAGGGCATCTCAAAATTATACTTCGGGCTGCGCGAGGGTCTTTCGCGACCATGCTTCGTTGCTCAACGCCTCACATAGCCACCGGCTATGCTCAGGTCTCGCGCCTCGCCTGATCGCTAAATGCTCCTCGCTCGCTGCCAAAAACAATTCTGAGATGCCCCCTAGCCTACTACAGGTCCCGCGAAGCTCAGTGTTGCCTCGTCCGGGGTCACGCTGAGCTTGGCCTTTCTACCGAACAGGAGCGCACGGTTGTCGGTGATGTGTCCCGCTGGAAAATTGAAACAGACCGGATAGCGCGCCTCGCCCACCGCGTCGGAAATGATCTGCTCTGCGGTCTTGCCGTAGGGGTCGTTCTCGTCCTTGTTGCGCATGTCCGTCAGGCCGCCGATCACCAAACCGGCAAGATCCTCGAACCAGCCGGCGAGCTTCAGGTTCATCACCATGCGGTCCACATGGTACAACAACTCGTCGAGGTCCTCGATGAAGAGGATCTTGCCGCGTGGGTCGATATCGAACGGTGTTCCCCGCAAGGCATAGAGGAGGGACAGGTTCCCGCCCACCAACATCGCCTCACATTCACCTGTGTGTTTCGGGATGGGCATACCCACCGGTGCGGTCGCAGGACTTGTTACCTGATAGGCTTCGCCGAACAACGCTTTTCTCAACGTTTCAAGGCTTTCAGCCGACTTGGACGCCGCATTGAAGGGCATTTGACCATGAAGTGTAGCGATCCCGAGATCATGCACAGCGTTGTGCAAGACCGTGACATCACTGAAGCCGATGATCCATTTGGGATCTTTCTTCAAGGCCGAAAGATCCACATGGTCCAACAAGTGAACGGTACCATAACCTCCACGAGCGCACCAAATGGCACGCACCGATGGGTCGTCCAATGCAGCTTGCAGATCAGCGGAACGCTCACGCGCGGTGCCGGCCTGCTGGTAGTGCTTGCGACCAACACCCTTGCCGAGCTTCACCCGAAGGCCCCAGCGCTCGGCCAGTTCTATGCCGTTGCGCAACTCGCTCATGGAGGCGGCACGGGCCGTGGGAATGATGGCGATGGTGTCGCCGATCCGCAGCGGGCGGGGCTGGATCACGTTCATTGGGAGCGCGAAGTTGGGCAACTCCAAGAGAACGATCGAAACACCAACGGCCCGACCGTCAATTCAAGCGGCCACTCGCGGACTGCTCGGTACTTTCGCACGCGGTCATCCCCGGAATGCGATCGAGAGCCACGTGAAAGAGATCAAGCGTACCACTGTTACTGCCGCATTGCCCTATGCGAACGGCCCCTTGCACATCGGACACATCGCCGGGGCCTACCTGCCCGCGGATATCTATGTCCGCTGTCTGAGGGCAAGGGGCCAGGAGGTCCTCTTCGTTTGCGGAAGCGATGAACACGGCGCGGCGATCACCATCCGGGCCATGAAGGACGGTACCACGCCGCGTGCCATTGTGGACAAGTACCACGCGATGATGGGCAAGGCGTTCGTGGACTTCGGCATCCATTTCGACATCTACCACCGCACCAGTGCAGAACTGCACAAGCAGACCAGCCAAGATTTCTTCCTGAAACTATATGAGAACGGGGCCTTCACCGAACAGGAAGAGCTGCAGTACTACGATGAGGAAGCGAAGCAATTCTTGGCCGATCGCTACATCAAAGGGACGTGCCCGGTCTGCGGTAATACCGAAGCCTACGGTGATCAATGCGAGAAATGCGGCAGCGCCCTTTCACCCAAGGAGCTGAAGGATCCGCGCAGCACGTTGAGCGGAAGCAAGCCCGTTCTGAAGCCCACCTCGCACTGGTATCTGCCCATGGAACGCTCCCAGCAATGGGTGGAGGAATGGATCAATAACGGGGTGCTGGATGGTGTGCAACAGCACGATGCCGGCGAATGGAAGCCACAGGTCCTTGGGCAGTGCAACAGTTGGTTGAAGGATGGCCTTCGACCGCGTGCTATGACGCGCGATCTCGACTGGGGAGTGCCTGTGCCGTTGCCCAACGCCGAAGGCAAGGTGCTCTATGTCTGGCTCGACGCACCCATCGGATACATCACCGCCACCAAGCAATGGGCAATGGACAAGGGTGTCGCATGGGAGCCTTGGTGGAAGAGCGACGACACACGCCTGCTGCATTTCATCGGCAAGGACAACATCGTGTTCCACTGCATCATCTTTCCGATCCTCTTGAAGATGCATGGAGGTTACATCCTTCCGCAGAACGTGCCCGCGAATGAGTTCCTGAACCTCGAAGGACAGAAGTTGAGCACGAGCCGGAATTGGGCCGTGTGGCTGCACGAGTACATTGAACGATGGCCGGATCGGCAGGACGAGTTACGCTATGCCTTGGCGAGCATCCTGCCCGAATTCAAGGACAGCGAGTTCACATGGAAGGATTTCCAGGATAAGAACAACAACGAACTCGTCAGTATCCTCGGGAATTTCGTGCAACGCGTATTCGTGTTGTGCCACAAGTTCCATGATGGCAAGGTTCCTGCGCCGTCCGGAGGCAACGAGCAGGATGTGTTGCTCTGGGCGGAACTGAACATCCTGCCGAACAAGGTCGCCGAGGAAGTGGACCGCTTTCGTTTCCGCGATGCGATGGCCAGCGCCATGCAAGCTGCACGCCTTGGCAACAAGTACCTCACCGATACCGAGCCGTGGAAGTTGGAGAAGACCGATCCGGAACGCGTGCGCACGATCCTCTTCAACAGCTTGCGTATCACAGCGGCATTGAGCGTGTTGCTCGAACCTTTCCTGCCGTTCACGGCCGGGAAGTTGCGGCGTATGCTCGGCTTGAAGGAGCTGAAATGGGAGGATGCTTTGCGTGCCGATCTGATCGTACCGGGCACATCGCTCGGTAAGCCCGAACATCTGTTCAAACCGATCGATGACGGACCGATCGCTGCTGAGGTGGAACGCCTGCATGCTTCGGCGCCATTGCCAGCAGGACCGGTCATCTCCAACGATGTGCCTGCACCGCCGCCAGCGGCGAAAGCCAACATCACCTTCGACGACTTCGCTAAGCTCGATCTACGGGTCGGTACCATCACGGCAGCGGAACGTGTACCCAAAGCCGACAAGCTGTTGAAGTTGACGATCGATATCGGTGAAGCCGCGCCACGGACCGTTGTCAGTGGCATCGCGGAGCATTATGCTCCGGAACAATTGGCCGGTCAACAGGTCTTGCTTGTCGCCAACTTGGAACCTCGGAAGATGCGCGGGGTAGAAAGCCAAGGCATGGTCCTCATGGCCGAGGATGCGGACGGTAAGTTGGTGTTCGTCAAGCCTAGCGAAACTATCCGCAACGGCAGCGAGGTGCGCTAAGGCACCGCCTCTGCCGATGGTGGGGGCGGTAGTGACACATGCCGTTCATCGACCCCTTTCCAACCCTTGGCTCGCAGCGCTTTCACGTGTTCGCTGTAGAGCCTCGCTCCGCGATGGTTCAAATGGGTCGCGTTGCCGAAGCAACTATCGGGAAGGGTCCAGCCGAATGGTCCCACAAGGGCATATCTGCCATGTGCTCGCGCCAGAAGGCATAGTACGCCGCCGTATCGGCTTGTGCCATTACGATCGGATGTACCGGTGTTGATCAGGATACAGGTGACCTTCTTGGCCCGGCATAGGCCGACGGCTTTCTTCAGGTACTCCACCTGGTCCATGGCCTGGCCGAATTCCTGCGGAGGAGCATTGTTCGCCTTCAACTCCAGTTCCCTTTCCGCGAGATCGACGGAGAGATTACCCCCATGCGAGCTGCGGACACCAGCGAACTCCAGATCTCGGTAGGTCGTTGGTCCTTTCAAGGCTTTCATGGTCGGATCCCAGCGCAAGTGAGGAGTACATGCGAGTACCGCGTACGTGCTGATCTTGTTCCAGAAAATATGCGCTTCCCTCCGGTCCACAAAGGAAGAAGTTGAGTGGCAACTTGTGTTCTATGTAGCCATCGGAACGCGTCAACGTGTCCCATTCCTGGTCCAGGGCCGAAAAGTTGTACGAGAGCCAGAGGGTGTCCACGGAGGGGTTCCGGGCAAGGAATTCCTTGGCCTTTAGATAGGCGTAGAGGTAGGCCTCGCCACTTTGCGCCATGTTCACGCTATGCGTTAGCGCGGAATCGTTGATCGCGCACTCCACTTGCGAGTGGCCCAACACCAAGGTCCTGGCCGTCTCCGGTAAACGGAACGATGCCCCTAACATCAAAGAAGCTGTCCATTTCAGCAAAATACTATTCAGCAGGATGAGCAGGCACACGAAGGCCGATGTGCTCAGCAAGACCTGTCGCAAGGCCATAGACTCAAAATTGGAAGTAGATGAAATCGGCTTCCTTGCCGCTTTTCCACAACACCAGTTCCGCTATCACCAGATAGATCGTATAGCGTGACCATGCTGGCCACTTCGCGCGATCCAATTGGAGCGCATGGTCTTTGCTCCGTTGCATCCATTCAACAAGGATCAGTACCAGGATGGGCACCATGATCATCGCGGGCACCCACCGGGTTACGGCGATTTGGGGGGACGTGAAGATCCCTGAGGCCATGGCCGCAGCATGGGCCAAGGAGGGGGCGCGTAGTAAACCGAAGGTCAAAGACATCAGCACGAACATGAAGAGCATGCGCCAGGTTTGGCCGAAGGTGGGCAGCCTACTGGTCAAGGAATACGCGGAAGCTTTGTTGATCCCCTGCGACAAGGCGAGCGGAATGAAGTAGATGCTCTGGAGCACACCGAAAAGCACATAGGTCCAGTTGGCGCCATGCCAGATGCCCACGGCCAAGAAGGTCACGGAAATGGAGATCACCAACCCGAGCTTGCCCTTGTCCCGTAGCAGGAACGAGAGCGGTGTGAACACGTAGTCGATCATCCACGTGGTGAGCGAGATGTGCCACTTCCGCCAGAAATCGCTGATGTTGGTGCCGAACAGTGGATAGGCGAAATTGAGCATCAGCCGGACCCCAAGCAATTTGGAGACACCCAAGGCGATATTGGAGTAACCGGAGAAATCGCAATAGATCTGTATCAGGTAGAGCATCACACCGAACAACAGCGTGATGCTGCCATGTTCCGTGTAGTTGTCGAACACGTTGTTCACGTATTCGTTCAGGTCGTCGGCGATCACCACTTTGGCGAACAGGCCCCACAGGATCTGGCGCATGCCATCGCCGATCAATTGCGGATCCAGCACACGGGTCACCGCGATCTGCGGAAGGAAACGCTGGGCCCGCTCTATGGGGCCGGCCAGCATTTTCGGGAAGTAGAGCACATAGGTGAGGAAGTCCACCGGGTCTTTGCACGGCTCGGTCTCCTCATGCTGGATGTCGATGAGGTAGCCGAGCATCTGGAACGTGTAGAAACTGATGCCCAGCGGAAGCAATACCACCAAGGTGCCGGGTTCCAGTTCTAGGCCGAAGGATCCCAGCAGTTGCACCACACCGGTCAGGAAGAAGTTGAAATACTTGAAGTAGATCAACGTGCCGAGGTTCAAGGTCACACCCAGCCAGAACCAACGGCTTCGGGCCGTGCCCTCCGGCAGACCGGCAATGCGCGACCCGAGGGCGTAGTTCACCAAGGCACTGAACGTGAGAAGCACCAGGAACCGGATGTCGGCCATGCCGTAGAACACGGCGCTCGCCACCAGCAGCACGACGTTCTGGAGCCGAGCGGAACGCGCAGCGACTGTCCAATGCACCACCCAAACGATGAGCATGAACAACAGGAAGGCCCCCGAATTGAAAAGCATCAGGACCGGTTACGCGACCGAGAACTTGGACTGGATCAGCTCGATCAGCGATCCCATGTTCTTGAGCTTGTTGATCTCCTTCAATTTGAACTTCACGTTGAACTCCTTTTCGAGCCCGGTGATGATGGACATGTGGGTGAGGGAGTCCCAACCTTCCACATCCGCAGCCGTGAGGTCATTGCGCATTTCGAAATTCGTATGCCCGAGCACGCCGCTTATCGCCCGTTGGATCCGGGGTATCAGTTCTTCTCGTTCCATGCTAGTTGTCAGTGACATGTTCCATCAGCACTTTCCCGTTGAAGGGCATGTAAAGGATGGTGTCGGGATTCGTGGAGGTGAAAGTATGCACGATCCGAAAACCGAGCCGTTCGTACAGGCCGATGGCCACCTGGTTGTCGCTGAAGGCCTGCACTTGCACCTTGCGCGCTTCCGGGAACCGGGCGATTTGCGCTTTGATCAAGCGCCCTGCCAGTCCTCTGCCGCGCTGCGCGGGATCGGCATACACATATTCGATCTGCACGCTTCCCATTTCACGATCGATCTGGATCCCGGAGATCACTGCGCCGCGCGTTCGCAGCAAGGCGACGTTCTCCGGCGGAAAGGTGAAGCCGATCAAGTTGGCCTTCAATAGACCGGAAGGCATGTCGTCCTCGGCCCCTTCCAGCCAACCTGCAACGGCTGCAAGGGTTCGGCCTTCCTTCTCAACAACGAGAAAGCTGCTGATGGAATACTCGCAGCCGTCCACCTCTTCCAGCAACATGGCGACGATGAGCGCTCGTGCAGCATCCTCTGTCAACCCGAACAAGGTCGCTGTTCCGAGGCGTGGTGAGTTGCTCTTCTCGGCAGCGATGATCGCTTCAGCAAGGAAATCTACATCCGCGGTCGTTGCAGGCCGTATCGTATGATCGGTCATCAGGTAGCGGTCGTGAACATGGCTTGTAACGCCTTGCGGTCCGTCTTGCCATTGGTGTTCAAAGGGAATTCGGCGACATAGCGCGTCCGTGTCGGGACCATGTATCCCGGAAGCTTCGTGCGCAGGTAGTCGATCAGCGGTTTTATCTCGCCTTCCGGTCCTTCGATGGCCAGCGCCACCTCATTGTTCCCGGTACCGTTCATCACCGCCAGTGCCACTGCGCTGGTGCGCATCAGGAAGGCACGTGCATGGTGTTCGATCTCCGACAACTCCACGCGATAGCCTTGTATCTTCACTTGGTGGTCGAGTCGGCCGAGGTAAAGGGCATCGCCCTGCGCATCGATGGTGCAGAGGTCGCCCGTGCGGTAGAAGCGTTGCATCACACCGTCATGTTCCATCCGGAAGATGGCTTGCTCGGTCTTCTCAGGGTCGTTCCAATACCCCGGTGTCATTTGGCCGCCGCCCAAACAGAGTTCTCCTTTTTCACCGGCCGGAAGTATCCTGCGCTGCTCGTCCACCACCACGATGGAGGAACCGAACATGGCCTTTCCGATGGAAAGCACACCATTGATCTCCTTGTTGCCACCCGCCCGATCGAAGACGTATTGCGTGCAGAAGATGGTGTGCTCTGTTGGTCCGTAGACGTTCAGGATCCGTGCGTTCGGTACACACCGGCTCCATTCGGTGGTGACATCCAATGGAAGCGCTTCACCACAGAATAAACTGTGCTTCAGTGCCGGGCATTGGATCTCGTCGAAGTAGGGGCGCAGATAGTTGATGATCGATGGCACCATCAAGGCGAGGGTGATCCCGTGATCCTCCAGCAGTTCGGCGATGTAGCCGTATTTGATCTCGTTCTTCGGGACAGTGTACACACAAGCGCCATGTAACAACGGCACGAGGTAGGACATCACCGACAGGTCGAACGTGAGCTCGAACATCTGCAGGCATTTGTCCGCAGCGGTAAAGGGAATGCCGAGTGCGTCGAACCCGGTGATGAAGGTGCTCAGGTTGCCGCGCGTGATCGGTACACCCTTGGGTTCGCCGGTACTTCCCGAGGTGAAGAGTACGTATGCCAGAACCTCATCGCCATGATCCGGGAATACCACATTCAGCTGCACGTCGGGCAATGCGTCGGTGCGAATTGCGGTACAGGTCAGGAAGCCGGTGTTCGCACCGGAACACAGTGCGTGTTTGATCCCGGCACGAGCGGTGATGCGGGCGTTGCGGTCCACCGGTGCTTCCGGTGTCAGGGGTAGGTATGCTCGGCCTTCGGCCCAAAGAGCGAGCAGCGCAGCATATGTGCCGAGGTCGTCGTTCGCTACCACACCCACCAGCTTTTCTTCAGCGGGGATGGCGGACTTGATCACAGCGCGGATCTGTGAGATGCGGGCACCCAATTCCGCGTAGGTATGGAATTGTCCTGCAATGCAGAACGAAGCAGCCCCGCTGTTCGCGACCAATGTTGTCTGAAGGGTGTGGAATAGCCCGACGTTGCTCATAGCCCCGTTCTTCGGTGGTGCGGTCATCGATAGTGTGTCCATAGTCGTGCTGCCCCAAGCGCGTATCCCGGGGACCGCTCGATACGGAGCACAGCGGATAGGGTTACGTTCATGCAGCGGGCCACGGATCTCTTCGGCCGCAAAACTATCATCAACAGGAACCACGCTGATTACCCCGTCCGATCACTTATCGGTTACAAGGCCAACGCGCAATTCACGGCGGCTTGGGCGTTGATGTTGCCATAGCCCTTGCTGCTGCTCGGTGTATTAGCGAACTGGGACGTTGTAGTGAGGCATTGGAGCACCTGTTCACGTGTTGCCGTGGGCTTTGTACCCCAGACCAAGGCTGCTATACCGGCCGCCGTGGATGTGGCCGCACTGCTACCTCCGATGTAGGAAGGTGTATTTCCGCTGGGGGATAGGCTCAATGAATTCCGCGAACTGCTGGCGTTGCGCTCCATGCAGATGGTGAGGTCCACCTGGCTGCCGTCATGGCAACTGGCGCATTTGCTTCCGTTCTCCTTAACCCCGGTTACAGCGACACACTTCGTCAATGCGGCCGGGTAGATCACACCCCACCAACTGAGCCAGCTGAAACTGGTGCCTGCCGCGGCCATCAACATTTTGCCGCGGCCGTAAGCGTAGTTCACGCCATCGGTGAGAACGCCGCTGCTGAACGGTGTGCCGATGCTCATGCTCACCACCCGCACGGAGGTGTTATCACCCATTTGCACCAAGGCGTTCTTAACGCCGGTGAGTTCACTGCTCAGGTCCAACACCACATCCTCGCACCCGCGGATGAAGTGCAGGTTGCTTTTGTACCCTACGCCGGTGGTTGCACCAACGCTGTTCCGTGGTCCGGTGGCCAACCCGCTCATGCTGGTCCCGTGTGTGCAACTGGAATACGCCGATCCACCGAAAGTGAAGCCCATGGTCATGGTGCGCCCGATGTTGCTGTCGCCGCTGTTGAAGCTGCTGCCGATCAAGGGTTGCGCTGAGCTGATCCCGGCATCGATCACGCCCACCGTGATCCCTTGGCCCTGGCCAACCGCCCATGCGCCCGGGATCGTATGGTTGTTGAAGTTCCAAGGCAGTTTCGCATTTGGGGTGATCGTGGAAACATCGGCCGCGTTCACTGCCGTGGCAGATGCCCCGCAACCCGAGGTGGAGCGATCAACACCTACGGCAGGCCAGTAGCCCAATGGTTCAACATACCGCACGTTCTTCAGGTTGTATATGGCGGTAAGAACCTCCTTGTCCGTGAAGCGCAGGGTAATGATCGGTAGCTTCTGATCATCCTCCACGAGTATGTCGCTGAGCCGAAGTGGTGTCGAGCGTTCTTTGTTCAGGCTGGTGAGCACCAGATCGATCAACGCGTCATGAACGGCGGTCCAGGCAGGGTCCTTGATGTTGACCAGGTGCGTGATGTCCGAGATATCGCCCATGCCCGTGGGCTGGTAGCCGATAGCCACGTGGTGCTCGCCGTACTGTGTTGCGCTCCAAAGCGTGCGCAGGTCCACCATGCCCCAGTTGAACCCGTCGTTCTGCTGCAGGGTCCCGAGCACGATGCGATCCAGTTCCTCGCGCACCAACGGTCCATCCTGCGGGACCGGTGCAAGGTTCTCGCGTTGTTGGAGCACTTCGCCTCGTGCGATCGGATGCAGCGGATCGGCTTCGTCCCGTTTGCAAGAACCGATCATGACCGCCAAGAAGAGTAAGAGGAGTGAGGTGCGCATGGGGTGGGAGGGTTTGGATGTTCGAAGCTAACATTCTGCATGATACACTGCACAGGTGCCTCGCCTACTTGGTTCGGCTACTTTTGCGCCGCTTTGCGAAAGCAAGGCCCGACATACCGGAAGTCGCTAGGCTATCCGGAGACCGGCCCCATAGTTCAATGGATAGAATAGGAGTTTCCTAAACTCTAGATCCAGGTTCGACTCCTGGTGGGGTCACAAGTACCATAAAAGGTTCTCTCGCAAAAGGCCCCTTCGGCACCAACGTTGAAGAAGAACAGGGTCCTTTCGTCGGCCCGGTCCAAGTTTTGGGTCGCTTCCCTGACCCTATTGCGATATGTTACTGACGATCGTCAGTCCCGCTCGTGACGCTTCCGGTCAATTTCGCGCCATGAAGGTGAAAGAGGTGACGACCGTCACCTGTTACCACTGCGGCGATCCCTGTGTGGAGGATCACCGCACACACGACAACAAGGACTTCTGTTGCCAAGGCTGCGAGGTGGTCTACGATCTCCTCAGCGAGAGCGGTCTGTGCGACTATTATTCCTTGGAGAAGCAGCCGGGCGTGAAGCAGCGCAATACGGTGGATGAGCAGCGCACTGAGCTGTTCGATCTGCCGGAAGTGCGTGAGCGGATCGTGGAGTTCAGTGAGGAGGGCATCACGCGCGCGCGTTTCCACGTTCCCCAGATGCATTGCAGTTCGTGCATTTGGTTGTTGGAGAATTTGCATCGCATCGAACCCGCTATCCTTCGATCGCGTGTGTCCTTCACCGACAAGGAGCTGGTGATCACCTTCCGCGAGGACCGCTTCTCCCTGCCGCACTTGGTGAAGCTGATGCGGCGCATCGGTTACGGCCCCCAACTGACCGCGGCGCCTGGATCCGGCAAAGCGCCCGGTGTATCGCATATCATGTATATCCGCTTGGGCGTGGCCGGGTTCATTTTCGGCAATACCATGATGTTCAGTTTCCCGGAGTACTTGGGTGCTGGAACCGAAGCAGGATTGAAGACCGGGCTGCAATGGCTCACTATCCTTTTCTCACTGCCGGTCGTGTTCTTTCTCAGCACCGATTTCTTCACGAGTGCGTGGGCGGGCATCCGCTCGCGTCAGGTGAACATCGATCAGCCGATCGCCCTTGGTATCGTTGCCTTGTGGACGCGCAGTTTGTGGGAAGTCTTCACCGGCATTGGACCGGGCTATTTCGATTCACTCGCCGGCCTGTTGTTCTTTCTGCTGATCGGTCGGTGGTACCAAACACACACCTATCGTGCGTTGCGCTTCGATCGTGCCTTGGAGGACTTCCTGCCGTTGATCGTACTGCGAAAGAACGGCGCAGCGGAAGAGCCCGTGAAGGTCGCTGATCTGAAGCCCGGCGATCGCATCATTATCCGCGATCAAGAGCTGGTGCCGGTGGATGTGATACTGCGCGATGGTGTTGGCCACATCGACAACAGTTTCATCACCGGCGAGCCGCTGGCGACCCGCAAGAGCGTGGGAGAGACCATCAGGGCCGGTGGACGACAACGCGGTGCCGTGATCGAGTTGGAGGTGCTGCGCTCCTTCGCCGATAGCCGCTTGAAGAAGCTCTGGGCAGAGCAGAGCAGAACATTGGACCGACCGGTGATGCCGCGCTTGATCGATAGCGTGGCGCGGCGCTTTACCATCGCCGTATTGTTGATCTCGCTCGGTGCGGCGCTCTTCTGGTGGGGAAAGGACCCCGCGCAAGTTTGGCCTGTGGTCACTGCCGTGCTGATCGTCGCTTGCCCGTGCGCATTGGCATTGAGCATGCCTTTCGCATACGGCCACACCATCCGCTTGATGGGCAAGCGTGGTCTCTTCCTGCGCGATGCCGAAGTGGTGGAGCGCATGGCGCACATCGACACGGTGATCTTGGACAAGACGGGAACGCTCACGGCGCGGGAGGCGCACGAAGTACAGTGGCATGGTGCTCCACTTGCGGCAGAAGACCGGACGCTGGTGCGGTCGATCGCGCGTAGTAGCACACATCCGCTCAGTGCAGTGCTGGTGCACGAGTTGAAGGGCGGGAGCGTGGACGCCATCGAGGTGGAGGAAGTCGCAGGCCAAGGCATCCAAGGCACGGTGCAACGGACACGTGTGCGGGTCGGATCGGCTGCGTTCTGTGGTCATGTGGAAGAACATCGCACCAATGGCGAAGCCCATGTCCACATCACCATCGGAGGTCTCCATCGCGGACATTTCAGCATCCGTAAACGCGCGCGTCAGGGCATCGTTGACGCTGTGGCCCAGCTGGGGCGCCGTCTGCGCATCGGTTTGCTGACGGGTGATGCGCAAGTGGATGCGGACCTTGCCGAGGCATTCGTGGGTGGTTCCATGCGTACACGTTGCTCTCCAACGGACAAAGCCCAGTTCGTGCGCGATGAACAGGCCCAAGGTCACCGGGTGCTGATGGTGGGTGATGGTCTGAACGATGCCGGAGCCTTGGCGCAAAGCGATGTAGGGATCACCGTGACCGAGACCAGCGCCGCACTGACACCCGCCAGTGATGCCATCATGGATGCCGACGCGGTGGCCCATCTGCCCCATTTCCTGCGCATGGCCCGCAGCGCCCGCCGCATCGTCATCGCCAGCCTGTGTATTTCGTTGAGCTACAATATCACGGGCGTTTCGTTCGCGGTAAGCGGTCAGCTCACACCGTTGATCGCCGCCATCCTGATGCCTCTGAGCTCGGTGACCGTAGTCGGTTTCGTGACGCTCGCCGTGACGCTCGTGGCCCGCCGCGCAGACCATTCCTGACGGAAGTCATTTTCTTCATTGAGCATGCTCACCCTCCAGCTCCTCCGGTCGCAGGATTTTCGCAGCGCAAAGCGATCCAGCTGATGAGCGTCATTTTCCTCCTGATAGCGGCCAGCACACTGGTTGCTGCCGTGTTCTTAGCGGCTTTCGTGCTGGCCGTGCGCCGAGGTCAATACGATGATGACCGCTCACCTGCGGTACGCATGCTCAGCGATGATCGCCCGCATACCAACGCAACGAGCCTTACCTCCGACCTCGCGCCACAAAAGGAGCGCGGTGCAATCCAGTAGCCGATGATAGAGCGCTTCCAATACGACAATCGCATCGTCAAGAATTTCGTGTTCATCACCATCCTATGGGGCGTGGTGGGCATGTTGGTCGGGCTGATCGCCGCTTTGCAATTGGTCATACCCGAGTTCAATTTGGCCGCGTGGTTCTCCTTCGGGCGGCTTCGTCCGCTGCATACCAACGCTGTGATCTTCGCCTTCGTCGGCAACGGCATTTTCGCCGGCGTGTACTACAGCATGCAACGGCTTTTGAAGACGCGCATGTTCAGCGATCTGTTGGGCAATATCCACTTCTGGGGGTGGCAGTCGATCATCGTTGCCGCCGCGATCACGTTGCCCTTGGGGATGACCACCGGCAAGGAATACGCTGAACTGGAATGGCCCATCGATATCGCCATCACGCTGGTATGGGTGGTGTTCGGTATCAACATGTTCGGGACCATCCTGAAGCGGCGCGAGCGGCACCTTTACGTGGCCATCTGGTTCTACATCGCCACATGGGTCACGGTGGCCATGTTGCACATCGTGAACAGCATCGAGCTGCCGATCAGCATGATGAAAAGCTACAGCTGGTTCGCCGGTGTACAGGACGCCTTGGTGCAATGGTGGTATGGACACAATGCGGTAGCGTTCTTCCTCACCACCCCCTACTTGGGCTTGATGTACTACTTCCTTCCGAAGGCGGCGAACCGGCCGGTGTACAGCTACAAGCTCAGCATCATCCACTTCTGGTCGCTCATCTTCCTTTACATCTGGGCAGGTCCGCACCATTTGTTGTACAGTGCGCTGCCGGAGTGGGCGCAATCGCTGGGCACGGTGTTCAGCATCATGCTCATTGCCCCCAGTTGGGGTGGGATGCTCAACGGTCTGCTCACCCTGCGTGGAGCGTGGGACCGTGTGCGCGAGGATGCGGTGCTGAAGTTCTTCGTGGTCGCCGTGACCTGCTACGGTATGGCCACGCTGGAAGGGCCATTGTTGAGCTTGAAGTCGATCAACGCGATCGCGCACTTCACAGATTGGATCGTTGCGCACGTACACATCGGCGGCCTCGGTTGGAACGGCTTCATGGCCTTTGGTATGATCTACTGGCTGGTGCCCCGTATCTATGGAACGACGTTGTACTCGCAGAAGCTGGCCAACGCGCACTTCTGGGTAGGCACACTGGGCATCATCCTCTACGCGGTGCCGCTCTATTTCGCTGGCTTCTTCCAAGCCATGATGTGGAAGCAGTTCACACCGGACGGCTTCCTCGTTTACCCGAACTTCTTGGATACGCTGCTCCAGATCAAGACCGCGTATTGGTTACGCGCGGTGGGTGGTAGCGTGTACATCATCGGAGTGTTCATCATGGTCTACAACATCTGGAAGACGGTCGCGACCGGGAAGCTCATCGCCAACGAGGATGCCGAAGCCCCAGCGATGGAGAAAGGATCGTTGGTCACCGAGAGCGGACATTGGCACCGGTGGGTCGAGCGTCGTCCCATCCAGATGCTCATCATCAGCTTGATCGTCGTGGGTATCGGTGGCGTGCTGGAGATCGTTCCCACGTTCCTGGTCAAGAGCAATGTGCCCACCATCAGCAGCGTGAAGCCCTACACGCCGTTGGAGTTGCACGGGCGCGACATCTATGTGCGCGAGGGTTGCTATACCTGCCACAGCCAGATGGTGCGGCCCTTCCGCAGCGAGACCGAACGCTACGGCGAGTACTCCAAAGCCGGTGAGTTCGTATACGACCATCCGTTCCAATGGGGCAGTAAGCGCACCGGTCCCGATCTGCTACGGGTTGGTGGAAAGTACCCGAACAGTTGGCATTACTACCACATGTGGGACCCCACGAGCATGAGCCCGGGATCATTGATGCCCGCTTATCCACACCTGTTCGAGGATGCGTTGGATACCTCCATCACAGCAAAGAAGATCGATGCGATGATCACCATGGGAGTGCCGTATGCTGTTGACTTTCCGGCCAATGCGAACGCCGATCTCACGGCACAAAGCCAAGAGATCGTCGCTGATCTGAAGAAGTCCGGTGTTGAAGCGCTCAGCGACAAGGAGATCATCGCGGTGATCGCGTATCTCCAACGCGTCGGAACGGACATCAAAGCCAAGTCTCCTGTTGTGTCCACAACCGCAAACTGACCCACCATGCTCAAATTCATCAAGCATCATCTGGATACGATCGCAGGGGTGGGCATCTATCCGCTGATCTCCTTCATCCTCTTCTTCGGATTCTTCCTTGCCATGCTGATATGGGTGCGCAAAGTGAGCCGGTCGCACATCGACCACATGGCCGCGCTACCCCTTGCCCGCGAGAGCTCACCTAATGAAACCGTCCATCATGCGCATTGATCGCACACTCGCTTTTCGTGGATCCATCCTGATGATCCTCGGAGTACTGCAACTCCCGCTGATGGCGCAGGATGCCGCTGCTGCCGCGCCAGCGGGACCGCTGTTCAAGGTGGACATGACCGTGGTGTATGCGCTGATCGCCCTAGCGGTCGTCCAAGTGATCTTCATCCTGAGCCTTTCCGGGATCATGCGCACCATGAGCAGCGCTGGTACGTGGGCCAAGCGCCGATCGGGCAATGCAGGTCGCGCAGGGCTTCTTATCCCCGTGTTCCTTCTTTCCGTGGGTAACGCGAGTGCACAAGCATACACGGGCAACCACACTGCGGTGAGCACCTACGAGCTGGTCTGGGTGCTTCTGGTCGCGAACGGAGTACTCTTCGTTCTCATGATCGCACAGATGAACTTGCTGCGCGGCTTGACCAAGGTGGTGACCGGCGTTGAGGAGAACACGCTGGAGGTTACTGTGGCGAAAGGCCCCACGTGGGTTGACAGCCTCATGGCGAAGTTGACCCGGCAAGTGTCCGTGGAGAAGGAACAGGACATCCTGATGCACCATGAATACGATGGCATCCGTGAGTTGGACAACGTGCTTCCTCCTTGGTGGTTGTGGTTGTTCTATGGGTCCATCCTTTGGAGCGTCGTGTATCTCTTCGGTGTACACGTTGCCGACTTCCTGCCCGATCAACGGACGGAATATGCCAACGAGATGGAGGAAGCTAGGACCGATGTGGCCGCATACATGGCAACGCTAAAGAGCGTGGTGGACGAAAATACCGTGACCTTGAGCACGGAGGCTGCTGACCTGGCCAGTGGTGGTGCCATCTTCAACCAGTATTGTACCCCCTGCCACGGTGCCGACGCCGCGGGTTCAGAGACCTCCGTTGGACCGAACTTGACGGATGCGTATTGGATACATGGTGGCGGTGTGAAGAACGTGTTCGCGACCATCAAGAACGGTGTGCCCGAAAAAGGTATGATCAGCTGGAAGTCACAACTCAAACCGGTCGAGATCGCTGCCGTTGCCAACTACATCCTCAACTTGCAGGGCACCGGATCGGCCACGCAGAAAGCGCCCCAAGGTGATCCGTGGGCCGAGAAGTCCGCAACCACGGACAGCACCGCTGTTGTGTCGGATACGACCCGTCTGGCCGCGCAATGACATGAGCCCGCAACCGGCCCACATCAAGCGCGATACCAGCTCCGCACACAGCGCTCCGGACCAAGCTGGCTACCGCGACTCCATCAGCACGGTGGACAAGGCGGGCAAACGGATCTGGATGTATCCGAAGAAACCATTCGGCAAGTTCACCCGCTGGCGCCAATGGTTCGGTTATGCGCTGCTCACGTTGCTCTTCGCCGGTCCCTTCGTCCGCATCGGTGGGGAGCCGTTGTTGATGGTCAATATCATCGAACGGCGGTTCGTGTTCTTCGGTCAGGTCTTCTGGCCGCAGGACTTCTTGATCTTCGTAATGGGTTTCCTCGCGTTCATCATCTTCATCGCCCTCTTTACTGTGGCATTCGGTCGCTTGTTCTGTGGCTGGGCATGCCCGCAAACGGTGTTCATGGAGATGGTCTTCCGGCGTATCGAGTATGCGATCGAAGGGGATTGGAAGCAGCAACAAGCCTTGAACAAGGGTCCGTTGAACGCTGACAAGGCATTGAAGAAGTCGGTCAAACATCTGCTCTTCTTCGTGATCAGTTTCCTGATCGGCAACACCTTTCTGGCCTACATCATCGGGAGCGACGAACTGTTGCTGATGGTGCACGAACCGGCTGCGCAGCACACCGGCGGGCTTATCGCCATGGTCGTGTTCAGCGGTGTATTCTACGGCAACTTCGCGTTCTTCCGTGAGCAAGCATGTACCACTGTTTGCCCATATGGCCGCCTGCAAGGTGTACTGCTGGACCGCAAGAGCATCGTGATCGCCTACGACCATGTGCGCGGCGAAGTGCGCGGGCTCTTTCGCAAAGGCGAGGTACGGAGCGAAGTGGGTAAGGGCGATTGTATCGACTGCAAGGCCTGTGTCCATGTGTGCCCTACCGGGATCGATATCCGTAACGGGACCCAACTGGAATGCGTGAACTGCACGGCCTGCATCGACGCATGCGATCACATGATGCGAAGTGTGCAGCTTCCGACCGGCTTGATCCGCTATGCCAGTGAGGACGAGATCAGCGAGAAGGAGCCTTTCCGCTTCAACATCCGCATGAAGGCGTATACGGCGGTCCTAGCGGTGCTGGTCGGTGTCCTTGCCACGATGATCGCGATCCGCACCGATACGGAGACCACCTTGTTGCGCACACCGGGAATGCTCTTCCAAACCCAGCCTGACGGACGCATCAGCAACCTGTACGCCATCAAGACCGTGAACAAGACCAGCTACGACCTACCCGTGCGTCTGGAGTTGATGAACGTGACCGGCGAGATCAAGGTGATCGGTAAGCAGCTTGATCTGAAGGCAGGGAAACTGGCCCAAGGCGAAATTTTCATCCTGCTCGATCGCTCGCAGTTGCAAGGCATGAAGACTAAGTTGGTGATCGGTGTGTTCTCCGGGGGCAAGCTCTTGGAGAAAGTGAAGACATCGTTCGTTGGACCCTTGAAGCCACCTGGAACATGAATTGGGGAAAAGGATTGGCGCTGACCTTGGTGGCGTTCGCCGCACTTATGGTCTGGTTCATTGTGATGGCCACCCGCAACCCGGAACCGTTGGTTACCGAGGAGTACTATGAGCAGGAGTTGAAGTACCAAGAGCGCATTGATAACACCACGCGTGCGCACGCGCTCAGTACGGTAGGGATGGAGGTTACAGCAAACAGCATCCGACTCACCTTCCCCGCAGGGATGAGCGACCGATCGATCACTGGGGACCTGACATTGTTGCGCCCGAACGATCCGACCGCGGATCGCCTACTGAAGGTGATCGCGGACAGTAATGGTGTCTTCCAAACCGATGCGGTTGCTCTTGTCGCTGGGCGTTACAACGCGCTCCTCGAGTGGAATGCCGATGGCGTTGCGTATTACACCGAAGAGAAGCTCGTGGTGCCATGAACGCTTGGTTCTTCACGGCCCTTGTCTTGGGCGCGGCGACCAGCGCGCACTGCGTCGGCATGTGCGGGCCGATCGCGTTGGCGGTGCCTTCTCCCGGACCGGGCTGGCGCGCGCGGGCAAGTAGCACCTTCATCCTCAATACCGGCCGTATCCTCACCTACGCATTGATCGGTCTAGCGTTCGGGACGTTCGGTCTAGGACTTCGTTTTGCGGGCCTGCAGCAGGGCGTGTCCATCGCTGCAGGGACGGTGTTGCTGCTTTCCGTGATGGTACCCGGCCTTCTCGACCGATGGAGCCCGACCGGACCGCTCTCTTTGCTGATCGGCCGCTGGCGTGGCCTTTTGGCACGTAACATGAAGCGTACCGCGCCCGAGGCACTTTTCTTTTCCGGTGCGTTGAACGGCCTATTGCCATGTGGCCTTGTGTACGCGGCGGCCATCGGCGCTGCGGCGATGAGCACCGCTGCACAAGGCGCCTTATTCATGGTGCTCTTCGGCTTGGGTACATGGCCAGCACTGTTCGCCTTGCGTATGAGCGGGAGCATGATCGGTACCAACGCGCGGGCGTTCTTGCGGCGAGCGTCACCCATTGTCGTTTCTGCCATGGCCGTGTTGCTCATCCTTCGCGGACTGGAATTGGGCATCCCGTTGGTGAGCCCTCCCATGGTTACCGCGCCTGCACAGATCTCTACGTGCCACTGATCCAAAGTGGTCCTGCCGAAAGGGACGTGGGGAACCGGCGTTGCTCACTGTAGGAGGGGTGCTTGGGCCTTTGTGAGGATCAACACGCTCGGGGCGATGGGTTCCGTGGACCTTTGTCCAAACAACCGAGCGATGAAAGCCAATATGGGTGATGCGGACCGCGTGCTCCGCTTGATCCTCGCCGCCAGCTTGGTGGGCTTGTACTTCTCCGGAACGGTGACTGGCAATGCGGGTATTGTGCTGATTGTGTTGGCTGTGGTGTTCGCACTGACCAGCTTCCTGAGCTTCTGTCCGCTCTACACGGTGTTCGGCTGGCGTACGCGTAGAGAATGAAGCGCGTTATCCAAGGTTTGAGGACGTTGCACTTTGTCGGTTGCCCCAGTGAACGTTGTGCGATCACATCGAACCCTTTGAAGAAGGCTTTGTATGGCGCTTTCCCGAATGGTTCGGGCTGTCCCAAGCGATGAAACCGGTCCAGGATGACTTCGATCAAGCCATCGGTGAGAAGGACCTGGTGCTGAAGGTCGACGTTGATCGGAATCCTGCCGCATTACAGGCTGACGGCGTGTGAATAATGCCGACACTTATCACGCTCAAAAGTGGCCGGGTCGTATGGCGTACCACCGCTGCGATCCGTGCTACTGGTCCCCTCGGGCCATGGAGCCGTTCCGCGTGTGCTGTCTGTGCGTCTTGTAGACGCCCCTGATCGCTCCAGTCGTCATTGACAACGCGGCCGCCCAAGAGCACATCGTTTGTCGGGTCGACCAATTCTCCGGTGGCCATGGCCGAATGGACCGCTGTGCTGAGCACCAGCATAGGAACGGCATCGCGATCACTCCTCGGTGTGTAAACGACCGATGGCACAACTCAAATTGGACTTCACCTTTTCAGCGAAGCCTCCCATGCCGTGCTCGGGATATCCCAGTGCGGTCAAGGCGTGCTATTGCCTCCCGCATGATGTTTGTTCCTGTAGCAACGGCAACAGTGCGAACGAAGGGCAACGCACCCAGTCGGTGACGGATGCTGTTTGCACAACCACTACATTTCAGATTGTTCAAATGAATTGCCAGAGTGGGCACGGGGTCGATCCTGTTCATACAAACGCCGCCACACCGCGCAAAGCTGGAAATGACGCACCTCGTTGGATCGGCTGACGATCGTCAGGTCCACGGCCATCAGCGTCCGGTACGTTTGCCCGTATTGCTTTCGTCGCCGTGCCTGTCATGCCTGTCCCTCCCATCCCCACCATCCGGCAGCTCGTGCAGGAACTGCTACGGCACCGTGATCCTTCGGCCTATGCGGGCATCTTGGCACGCTACGCGGTTCCAAGCCATGACCTTGTTACTTACTACCGCTGGAACAGCGAACACTACACACGCACTTGCATCAACCGGAACGAGGACTTCGAGTTGTTGGTGATCTGCTATGGTCCGGGTCAGCGCACAAGCATCCACGATTACGACAGCCAAATGGCCTGGGTCCATCCGGTGATCGGGGAAGTGGTCGAAGAGAGGTTCACGTTCACTCCAGAACAAGGCTTGCAGCGCGAACGCGAATTCCTCTTGAACTCGGGGAGTGGTGATTCCATTTTGCACGGCAATGCCATCCATCGGTTCGCCAACCTTGGACCTGAGCGCGCGGTGACGTTGAACCTGTATGCCAAACCGATGCGCAAGTGGCGCGTGTATGATGAAGGCAACGGTGCCACGACTATTTCGCCCGCCGGACCTCCGCTATGGCCCAAGTGATTTCAGGGGGCCACTATCTTGTCGGCATGAACGAGGGAATGCTCCCCGGCATGACACCGGAGGATCGAGCGCGGGTAAGTGAATTGCTTTTCGCCACTGCTGCAGAAGGACTGGTCGTAGTGGATGCCAAAGGCAGCATCCTCATGAAGAATCCCAGGCTCGGCGAGATGTTCGGATATGCCACCGGGGAATTGATCGGTGCTTCCATCGAGGTACTTATACCGCATGCAGTGCGCCACCGGCACGCCGAGCATCGCGACCACTACAATGCGCACCCTGTGCAACGTTCCATGGGCAGGGGTATGGACCTCAAGGGCGTGCGAAAGGACGGCACCGAGATCGCGGTGGAGGTGAGCCTGAACCATTTCGAACTCCATAGCGACCGCTTTGTGATGGGACTGGTCACCGATATCACCCTGCGGCGAAGGGCCGAAGAAGAACTGCTGCGGGCCAACGATGAATTGGAGGATCGTGTGGAGCAACGCACCGCAGAGCTGAGGGAAGCTGAGAACAGCTTACGCGAAGCGCTTGCGAAGGAGAAGGAACTGAATATGCTCAAGAGCCGCTTCGTGTCCATGGCCAGCCACGAGTTCCGCACGCCGCTTAGCACCATCATGGGCAGCGTGGACCTGATAGGGCGTTACACTGAGGACATCAAGAACGAGAGGGTGGATAAGCATGTGCTGCGCATCCGTGCCAAGGTGCGCGAGATGACGGCCATGTTGAACGAATTCCTTTCTTTGGAGAAGATCGATCAGGGCCTGATGGTCGGTGCGCCGGATAAGTTGGATATCGTACACCTGTGCATCGAATTGATCGAAGAGTTGCGACCCCTTGCCAAGACCGGGCAATCGATCGACTATGATCACCGCGGCAGCGAACGCACGGTAACGCTGGATAGCCGGATGCTGGGCAACTTGATCAGCAACTTGGTGACCAATGCGGTGAAGTACTCCCTTGAAGGCAAGCCGGTGGAACTGCGCACCTCCATCGATGCGGGCCGACTTACCATCACCGTGAAGGACCAAGGCATCGGCATACCGGAAGAGGACCAACACCATCTCTTCGAGCGATTCTTCCGCGGTGGCAATGCGACCAACATACAGGGCACCGGGCTCGGGCTCAACATCGTGGCCCGCTACCTCGATCTCATGCAGGGATCCATCCGTTTCACAAGCGCTCCGGGCAACACCGTCTTCACGGTCGAACTGCCACAACACCTCTGTACATGAAAACGATATTGCTGATCGAGGACAACGCCGACATGCGCGAGAACACGGCGGAGATGTTGGAGCTGGCCGACTACCGTGTGTTGAAGGCGGAGAACGGCAAGAGCGGAGTTGAATTGGCCCGCAAGGAGACACCCGACCTGGTGCTTTGCGACATCATGATGCCTGAACTGGACGGGTACGGTGTGCTCCACATGCTGGGCCGGAACCCGGCCACGGCAGAGGTGCCGTTCATCTTCCTCAGCGCGAAGGCCGAGCGTGGCGACATACGTAAGGGCATGGAAATGGGCGCCGATGACTACCTCACCAAGCCTTTCGAGGAAAGCGAACTACTGAACGCGATAGAAGGGCGATTGAAACGAAGCGATCTGTTCCGCAAGGGGTTCGACAAGGGGTTCGAGGGTCTCACCAAGTTCATGGACCAGGCACGTGGCTTGGAGGCACTGAAGGATATCGGAAGGGATCGCAAGACACGCAAGGTGGGGAAGAAGGAGGTGCTCTTCCGCGAGGGTGATGAACTGCGCAGTATCCCCTACGTCGTGGACGGTAAGGTGCGAACGTTCAAGATCAACAACGACGGCAAGGAGTTCGTCACGGGCTTGCACGGTACTGGGGATTTCATCGGATACATGGGGTTGTTGGAGAATGGCCGCGCCACGGAGACCGCAGAGGCATTGGAGGAATGCGAAGTGGCCCTGATCCCCCGCGAAGACTTGCTGGCCTTGTTGTACAAGGATCGCGACGTAAGCATCCGTTTCATAAAGATGCTGGCGCGCGATGTGAAGGAAAAAGAGCAACACTTGCTCCAACTGGCCTATGCGAGCGTGCGCCAACGCGTGGCCCAAGCACTATTGCGCGTCCATGAGCGGTATGCGCAGCCCAAAGACCCCGACTTGGGCGTGCGCATAAGCCGCGAGGATCTTGCGACCATAGTCGGTACCGCGACCGAATCACTCATCCGCTGCCTCACGGACCTGAAAGAAGAAGGGGCCATCGAAACACAGGGTCGCGATATCCGTATCTTGGATCGCGTTCGATTGGAGGGACTAGCGTCAAGCTAAGCGTTCTTGGGGACCTCGTTTTCGGAGCCGGTACCAATACGGCATATCGTAAGCTTCCTTTGCACTCAACACTATCTTGTGTGAAAGTGCGCACCGTGCAGGATACATCGCATATGCACGCCCGTCTACCTTCGGCGTGGCCGTGCGTGCATTCGTTCGCGGTCCAGTCGGTAGTGACCATGCGCATAGCGTTCCTTACGATCCTCTTCGCCTTGACAACCGCTAAAGCACTTGCCCAACCGGTGAACAGCAGTTGCGCCAACGCATCACCGCTTTGTGCGCAGCAAGCGATCTCTGCGGATAATACCGGTGCTGTGGGGATCCCTGGTTTCTGCCCTGCCACGGATGCGGTGCTGTGGTATACGTTCACGACCAACTCCGTTGGTGGCCCGGTAAACGTGAGCATTTCCGCGATCAACTGTCCGGCGGTCACAGGCATGGATAACGAACTCAGCGCTGTTGTTCTTTCGGGTGATGGGAGCTGCTTACCCGCATCATTTACCGCCGTTTCCGGGTGCGAACTCGACAGCGCGGACTTCTCCCTTACCTCGTTCAACTTGGCGCCCGGAACGCTGTACTGGATCCTTGTTGCCGGCGCCATGAACAACGGCACCACCATTCCTGCGCAATGCGGTTTCAACGTGGATGTTTCCGGGCCCGGTGCGGATGTGGTAGGTGTGGATATCAGTGCCGGCCCTGATGTCACGATCGGCCAAGGGGAAAGCACCCAGCTTGCCGCCTTCGGAGGACCTCCATATGATTGGTCGCCCACCGCAGGGTTGAGCGGGAATGGCATTCCCGATCCCATATCATCTCCCGAAGGGTCCACCATCTATACCCTTAGTGTCGTAAAGGACCAATGCACCTACATGGATGAAGTCATGGTCAATGTGGTCCGGCTGATCGCTCCGCCGAACACCTTCACGCCGAACGGTGATGGTATCAACGATATATGGGACATTCCAGGCATCGCGGATTACCCGGGGGCTGAAGTGACTATCCATGATCGCTGGGGACAACGTGTACTGCGCTCCACCGGATATCGCACACCATGGGACGGGACCAACAATGGACGTGCGTTGTCCGTGGGAACCTACTACTACCACATCCAGCTGAACCAGCTCGAGGGCAGCTCGCCTCCGTACACGGGCTTTATCACCATCGTGCGATGAGGGGCCTGCTCTCCATCCTCCTTGCCCTAACGGTCTCTTCCGCTTCCATCGGCCAGCAATTGGCGCAGTACACGCAGTACGTGTTCAACCAGTTCAGCATCAATCCGGCCGTTGCCGGTAGCAAGGACTGCTTGGACCTGCGCCTTGGGTATCGCCAGCAATGGGTGGGCTATCCGGGTGCGCCCACCACGGGTTGGGTCAGCATGCACGGCGTCATACGTGCTAAAGGCAAACCGTTCCAAGCGAACAAGCATGGGGTCGGTGCTTTCATCGAGGCAGATGATGCAGGCAACTACGGCTATACCAGTTTCCTGCTCGCCTACGCCTACCACGTCCAGATGTCCCGGGACTTTTTCGTGTCCTTCGGCGCCTTCGCTGGGGTGCGGCAAGTGAAGGTCGCTGTCGGCGAAATGACCTTGGCCCAGTACGATGACCCGATCGCGAACAGCCAGGCATCGGCTCTCGTGTATCCGGAGATCACTCCGGGTATCTGGTGCTACGGCAAGAGCGCATGGGCCGGCATATCCATGCATCAAGCGCTGGCCAACCGCATCAAGGATGTCGGCGTGGATTCGCGTCTTACCCGACACCTCATGCTGAGTGGTGGATACCGGTACCGCATTGGTCGCAAAACGGCGTTCGTCCCGAGCACCTTGGTGAAATTGGCAGGAGGTGCGCCTCCAGCGTTCGATGTGAACGCCATGGTGGAATGGAACCGGACCTACGGATTGGGTATCGGGTACCGGAACGGCGATGCGTTCACCGCACAAGTGAAGATCGGCTTCATGAAGTTCTTCCAACTGGGGTACAGCTACGATATCACCACCTCCAAACTGCGTGTCGCCAGCTCCAATACGCATGAAGTGATCCTCGCGATCAGTCCGTGCAGAAAAGGCGATACCAGCAAGCGCATGATCAGTTGCCCAGCATTCGAATAGAAGATCGATCGCCCGTGAAGAGAACCAAGACCCTGTTCCGTATCCTGTTGGCCTTCGTCCTTGTCGGGATGGTGCAACGGGTTTCCGCCCAGACCAAATACTGGACCGGTGGCAACGGTAACTGGGACGATGCTATGCGTTGGAGCCTCGTTCCCGGAGGAGCTGGTGGAGCAGGTGTTCCGAGGGTGAACGAGGATGTTGTCATCGCTGCCAGTGTCCCGATCGCGATCGCGCTACGGACCACAGGGTGGTGCAAAGCCCTCACCGTCGATGCCACGAACGCGGCCGTTCAACTAACGGGACCGGTGAAAGCGGATCTGAATATCGCAGGCGCTTGGGTACTCTTGGGACAGGTGGAGTGGAATGCCCGTGGTCGTGTGCATCTCACGGTGCGTCGTGAAGGTGTAGAGGTCGATCTACGCGGAAGTTCGATCGCGGGGGATGTTGTTCTGGATGGCAATGGTTCATGGTCGTTCCTCAGCGACCTCAACTGCTTAGGGGACCTGCGCCTGAAGCAAGGCACGCTGATCGCCAACGGCAATCGTATCGGAGCACGTTCCTTGATCGCAGAAGGGGTCGGCCGGAAGGAAGTGATCGCAGGGAGCGCTGTTTTTATGCTCCAGAACGAGCCTGACCGGAATGCACTGCGCGATGTTTTGCGCCCTGCATCGTCCGTGCTGGTGGTGAACGGGAACGTCCGACCGTGGAACATTTTGCAGGGCGATGTGATCGGGGGTGATCGCGACATCAATGTGTGTGGCACGGGTGCTGGCCAAACACCCTTCACCGTGAATGCGCAGCTCGTGACCAATTTCAATGGTTTCGGGGTGCGCTGCAGGGGGGATTGCAATGCCACGGTAACGGTAACGGTGACAGGAGGTAGCGGGAACTTCTCCTTTTCCTGGTTGAACGGTGGACCACCTTCCGCCACGTGGACCACGGCATGCGGTGGTCCGCAACTTGTGATCGTTACGGACCTGGGCCAAGGGATATCCTGTCCTGCACAGGTAAACGTGTCGGAACCTGCCCCGGTCGGTGTGATCTTTTTCGGACAAGGAACACCCCCCACTTGCGCGGATGTGTGCAATGGAACACGAACTGCATTGGCCATCGGTGGTGTGTCACCGCACACCTACAATTGGAACAATGGTGCCGGAACGAATTCAAGCTTCAGCAACCTCTGCGCTGGAACGAACACGTTACGCATCACCGACGCCAACGGGTGCATCAAGGACACCACCTTCATTTTCAACCTTGCCCCGATAGCGCCCAACCTCACCTTCCTCCCGGCAAGTTGCTCCGGAGATTGCAGCGGACAGGCCTCTGTGGCACCGAGCGGTGGTACAGGAAACTACACGGTGCTTTGGACCCCAGCGCCGGGTAGTGGTCAAGGCACGTTCACCGCCAGCGGCCTCTGTGCGGGCAACTACAGTGTGACCGTGCGTGATGCGAACCTGTGTAATACCACCGTCACCTTCACCATCACAGAGCCACTACCGATCATCCCTGCATTGGTCACAACGAATGCGACCTGCTCCGGAACGTGTAATGGAACTGCTACCGTAACGCCTTCAGGTGCCGTTGGTCCCTATACCTACTTCTGGAGCCCCGTACCCGGCGGAGGGCAAGCAACGAACGCCGCGACAGGCTTGTGCGAAGGGAGCTATATGGTGCGAGTTACCGACCAGGCCTCGGGTTGCGATACGTTGGTCACAGTTGCGATCGCTGCCCCACCCGCGATCGATGTGCAAGGCACCGTGACCGATGCGAGCTGTGCGAATATCTGTGATGGCGAGGTCATTCTCGTCGTGCTCGGCGGCACAGGCCCGTATTCCTATTTCTGGTCACCAGCTCCACCTACCGGCCAAGGCACCGCCTCCATCTCGGGATTGTGCGATGGTGATCGGGCTGTCACCGTAACAGATGCCGTTGGATGTGATAGCACGTTGACCTTCACCGTCAATGCACCACCACCGCTCACCCCGGCGCTCGTGACGGTGGATGTTTCCTGCGCCGGCGCATGCGATGGCACGGCAACAGTTACCGTGACCGGTGGTGTTGGGCCATACACTTATTTGTGGGCTCCTCCGCCAACAGCCGGACAAGGGACACCAGCGATCACCGGCCTCTGCGCGGGTAACTATTCGCTTACCGTTGGCGATGCGAATGGATGTGATACAACGCTCACATTCATCATTCTGGAACCACCACCGCTTACCGCAGTACCTAGCCAAACGAACGTCACCTGCGGCAGCCTTTGCGATGGCACCGCTTCCGTTGTGGTCAGTGGTGGAACAACTCCATACACCAACCTCTGGACGCCCGCACCACCCGTAGGACAAGGAACGCCGAATGCGACCGGCCTTTGTGCTGGAACGTACAATGTGTTGACCACCGATGCGAACGGATGTACGCTCAATACGTCGTTCACGATCTTGGATGCAGCACCCATCCTGATCTCCCTTCAACTCACACCGGCCAGTTGCCCGGATGTGTGCGATGGCGGGGCCGGTGTGATCGTATCAGGAGGCATTGCACCTTACACGTATGATTGGGATCCCGCTCCCGGTGCAGGCCAAGGAACGTCGGCCGCGACCGGGCTTTGCGCGCAAGCATACTCGCTCACTATCACCGATGCGGTGGGTTGCGATAGTACGATCTCATTCACCATCTCGGCCCCCTTGCCGATCGTCCCCAACCCGACGCAGACCGATATTACCTGTGCTGGGTCTTGCAATGGGACTATCACGCTGGCACCTACCGGTGGTAACGGCACCTATTCCTATTTGTGGGCACCCGTGCCGCCTAGTGGCCAAGGGACCGCGAACGCTACCAACCTCTGCGCCGGTGCTTGGCAAGTGACCATCACCTCCGGTGGATGCGACACTACGATCACCATTACGCTCCTTGCACCTCCGCCGATCGTTGCGTCCGTAGTGCCGATGAACGCGACGTGTACCAACGCCTGCGATGGCAGTGCGACCGTGAGCGCGAGCGGCGGGACACCACCGCTGACCTACGCATGGACACCAGCTCCGGGTTCAGGACAAGGCACTGCAACAGTGGACGGCCTTTGTCCTGGACCACACAGCGTCACGGTAAGCGATGCGTCGGGTTGTGATACCGTTCTCACCTTTACTGTACTCGCGCCTCCACCGATCTTGCCGGGTCTGGCAACGACACCGGAAACGTGCAGCGGACCATGCACAGGCACAGCGAGCGTAGCACCGATCGGTGGAACAGGACCGATCACCGCCGTTTGGCAACCAGCACCTGGTGGCGGACAGGACACTTTCAATGCTACAGGGCTTTGCTCGGGGATCACCTATTCCGTTACGCTCACCGACGGGAATAGCTGTGATACCACGTTGATCTTCACCATACAACCGGGTGCTTCGATCATTCCCAACAGCAGCAGTACACCTGGGTCATGTGCTGGCAGCTGCGATGGTACAGCAACCGTAGGACCGACCGGAGGAACAGCACCATATACCTACCTCTGGTCGCCACCGCCAACTACCGGACAGGGAACGCCTAGTGCGACAGGCCTTTGCGCAGGAACGGTGCAGGTCACTATCACCGATGCCACATTGTGCAGTGTTGTCGCTGACATTCTGATCCTTGGCCCGCTGCCGATCTCCACCAATGCGATACATACCAAGCCATTGTGCGCAGGAACATGCGATGGATCGATCGTCATGAGCACGTTCGGTGGTGTGCCACCGTTCACCTATAGCTGGTCACCAACGCCGCCGTTCGGTCAAGGCACCGATTCCATCACAGGGCTTTGTTCCGGCACATGGAACGCCGTGATCACCGACGCGGCCGGTTGCTCCATTCCTTTCTCCTTTACCATCGATGAGCCGGTGCCCATCTCGCTTTCCGTGAGCACTACACCGAGCCAGTGCCAAGTGTGCATCGGTACGGCCACCGCTACGGGTAGCGGCGGCACGGGGTTCCTGCAAACAGAATGGCGCAATGCCCTCGGGGTGGTGCTGGGTACTGGAGGTACGGTGACGGGCCTCTGCGCAGGATTGTACACCGTGGTCGTTACGGATGAGAACGGATGTTCCGTTCAGCAGTCCATTGCCATAACGGATTCCAACGGCGAAGATCTACAGACGACGGACGGTACGACAACTTGCGCGAACAACTGCGATGGTATGGTGAGCGTTGCTTTCACATGTACCGATCCACCGTGCCTCATCGCATGGACCGATGCCATGGGTACCGACTTGCTCCAGAACGGACTTTCCGTGGATAGCCTTTGCCCCGGCGATTACCTCGTTTCGGTCACGAACGGTTCCGGCTGCGTGAGCATTGGTACCGCAACGGTGGTCGCCGCTGTGACCGCTGTGCTCAACATCAGCTCATCACCGGTGTCGTGTGCGGCTTTGTGTGATGGCACTGCTACAGTAGGTGTGGCCGGCACGCCGCCTTTCACGTTCGCATGGAGTCCTGCTCCAACAGGTCAAGGCACGCCCACCATCTCAGGATTGTGCGCTGGTGTGTACACCCTCATCGTAGGCGATGGTCTGGGATGCGGGACCACGGCGCAAGTGCTCATTACCGAGCCACCGCCAATGTTGGTGACGTCCACCATCGTGCAGGTTGTCTCCTGCTTCGGTTCATGCGATGGAGCCATCACGTTGGTGGTCACAGGTGGAACTCAACCCTTGACCTATGTGTGGACGCCTTCACCGACCGCAGGGCAAGGAACAGCACTAGCCGCCGGTCTGTGCGCTGGCAATGTGAGCGTCGTGGTCACCGATGCGAACGGTTGTTCCATCAGCGGAACGTATGTGGTCCCAGAGCCGCAACCCCTGCAGATCATCACCACCAGCACGCCCAGTACCTGTCCGAATTGTGATGGTACCGCTTCCGCCACAGTGATCGGCGGTACGGGCCCGTTCGCATTCAGCTGGACGCTCGGTGGTGTTTTGATCAGTACGGACCAAGCGCCCATCGATCTCTGTGGAGGTGTCTACACGTTGAACGTGGTCGATGGTTCCGGTTGCACGGCGCAACGGATCGTGCAGGTGTCCGATAGCAATGCGGAGGTATTGGTTCCGGCGAATGGTCAATCGCTGTGTGCCAACGCGTGCGACGGTGAAGTTTCCGTGAGCTTCACGTGCAGCGCTCCACCGTGCACAGTTCAATGGACCGATGCATCTGCTGTTGTTATCGCATTGGATGTCACCACCGTGGCCGGTCTGTGCGCTGGTACGTACACTGTTCAAGTGACCAACGCAGCAGGTTGTGTGAGCCTTGCGGATGCCTTGGTAACGCCTTCGCAAACGATCATCCCGAACCTCAGCAGTACACCGGTTTCTTGTGCTGGTGTATGTGATGGAACAGCAACAGCAGGACCTTTGGGAGGTGTGGAGCCCTACGCGTTCACTTGGACGCCAGTGCCGGGTGGTGGCCATGGCACACCACAAGCAACAGGCTTATGCGCGGGTGTTTATGATGTGCTCATTGCGGACGCAAGTGGGTGCGACACAACGGTATCGGTCCTTATTCTGGGGCCGCAACCAGTCGTTCAGCAAGCACTCATCGCGAATGCGTCTTGCAGTGGAAGTTGCAATGGCAGCATCGTGGTAACTCCGGCAGGTGGGGTAGGGCCTTACACCTATTCATGGTCTCCCGTCCCTTCGAACGGCCAAGGGAGCAACGGAGCATTCGGTTTGTGCGCTGGAGACTATGATCTTACAGTGACCGATTCCAATGGGTGCTTCGTGCAGAACACATGGACCATCACCGAACCTGTTCCACTGAGTCTTTCGGGCAACAGCATCGCCAGCGAATGCGGTGTGTGCAATGGAGAGGCTACCGTGGAGGTGGTCGGAGGAACTGCCCCATACACTTACCTATGGACATCTGCCGGCAACATCTTTGGAACGGCTGATAGTCTCGATGCACTGTGTGCAGGATTGTACAGCGCGCAGGTCACCGATGCGCTCGGGTGCCAAGCGTCGTTGCTGGTCCCGGTCCAAGACTTGAACGGAGAGGTGCTGACAACGACCGGCGATACGGTGAGTTGCCCCGGCGTTTGTGATGCGATCGTGGAGGTGGCCTTCACCTGCGGAACACCTTCGTGTACCATCGCTTGGTTCGATGTAGCTGGTACTGACCTTGGCCAATCCGGGGATCTGGTTTCCTCACTTTGTGCCGGTGCATACATCGTGGTCGTTACGAACGGCATCGGTTGTTTGTCCATCGATACAGCGATCGTGGCTGCACCCGACCCGGTGATCGCGAATCTGAGTACCACACCGGAGACCTGCTTCGGTGCTTGCGATGGCATTGCGACAGTGGGGCCGACGGGAGGGGTGGCACCGTACACGTTCCTATGGGATCCTGCACCATCCATCGGTCAAGGAACACCGCAGGCTGAAGGACTTTGTGCGGGCACCTATGATCTGTTGATCACTGACTTCGCCGGGTGTGTTCTCCCCGTTCCCATCCTCGTACTCGGTCCTCCACTGCTGACGGCCGATATCGCTTCTACGCCGATCACCTGCAATGGTGCTTGCGATGGGACCATCGTCGTTTCGCCCCAAGGCGGCACCGGACCGTACACATACAACTGGACACCTGAGCCGCCCAACGGCCCAGGAAGTAATTCAGCGCAAGACCTTTGTCCCGGTGATTGGATCGTGCAAGTGGTCGATGTGAACGGATGCGACACCACATACACCATCACCATAACGGATCCGGTGCTGCTTGAAACGCAATTGGCCACCACGGACAACATATGCTTCGGCGATTGCCAGGGAACGGCCGATGTGACCATCACGGGTGGAGTGGCTCCGTATACAACGAGCTGGCGCGATGCCGCCAATGTTATTTTCGCGCAGGACACCACCGCATTGGATTCGGTATGTGCAGGTGACTATGTGCTGAGCATCACGGATGCCAATGGCTGTGTCCTGGAAGTGCCGTTCACCATTTTACAAAGCACAGCGATCGAGGCATCGCTCGTCTTCACCGGCGAAACATGCTTCGGGCCTTGCGATGGAACGGCAGGTGTAACGCCGTCCGGTGGCACTGGCCCGTACACCTTCCTGTGGCAACCAATACCAGGGGCGGGACAAGGCACCGGTCAAGTGACCGCATTATGCGCTGGGAATTGGAGTGTCACGATCACCGATGCGGTCGGTTGTGACACCACCTATGCGTTCACCCTGCTGCCGTATACCCCGATCAGCGATAATGCTACCGTAACCGATGTGCAATGCAACGGAGCATGCGATGGTGCAGTGGTCACAGTGGCTGCCGGAGGACTGGGAGTGCTGAATTACCAATGGTCTCCCATTCCGCCGAATGGGCAGGGCACAGGGTCTGCCACAAGCCTTTGTCCCCTGGTATACACCCTGATGATCGCAGATGCGGCCGGTTGTGATAGTGTGTTCACGTACACCATCTCCGAACCGACCGCTTTGAGCATTGCCGTGGACCAGATCACACCAACGAGTTGTGCGGATGCTGCCGATGGTAACATTGCCATCACCGCTTCTGGCGGCGTCGCACCATACACGTTCAGTTGGATCGGAACGGGTGGCTTCACTTCTGCACAGGAGGATATTGCCGATCTGTTGCCGGGCGTCTACACGGTGACAGTGACGGATGCGAACAACTGCACGGCCGATCAGCAAGTGACCGTCAGCGCACTTATAACGGTGATCGCGAATGCCGGCGCCGATCAACAGAACTGTTTGGGTACGTCGTTCACGTTGGATGGTTCTGCAAGCGTCGGTGCGGTGACCTATTCGTGGACCGATGCGCAGAACAACGTGATCGGGAACAGCGCTACGCTAACCCTCACTCTGCCTACTTCGGGTGACTTCATCTTTACGCTTACCGTGACCGATGGACCATGCTCTACAACGGACCAAGTGACCATCTCAACTCTGGCGCTGCCGATCGCAGACGCGGGTCCCGATCGCACCATTTTCCTATCGGAGACCGCAGCACTGGGTGGTGCGCCGAGCGGTCCAGCTGGTTCAACGTTCACTTGGACGCCGGATTCGTTGTTGAACGATGACAACGCGGCCAACCCTATCGCCGATCCGGATGTGACCACCTGGTTCACGCTTTCCGTTGTTGCACCGAATGGTTGCGCTGATCTGGACTCCGTGCTCGTTACGGTCGTGCCAACGGTCGTGATCCCCTCGGGCTTCACGCCCAATGGTGACGGAAGGAACGATGCGTGGGTCATCGACTTCATCGACCTGTTCCCCGATTGCGAAGTGCAGGTGTTCAATCGATGGGGCGATCAGTTGTTCCGCAGTGTGGGCTATCAGCAACCGTGGAACGGCAAGTACCGTGATGGCTTCGTACCCGTGGGTACTTACTACTATGTGATCGAGCTCAACGATGAGCGCTTCCCTGAGCCTTACACCGGTCCGCTCACCGTGATCCGTTGAACCATGTACAGCATGCGCCGAATACTCCTTCTCGTTCTGGCCGCACTGGCCGTGCGTGCCGGTGCCCAACAGCTGCCGCAGTTGACGCAGTACCAGTTCAACGACTACGTGGTCAATCCCGCAGTAGCTGGTAGTCGCCCGTTCTTCGAACTGCGCAGTGCTCATCGATATCAGTGGGTTGGCATACAGGATGCTCCTCGCACGTTCACCTTCAGTGGATCGACACCGGTGGGCGATAAAATGGGCGTGGGGGGCTACATCTTTACCGATATCGTGGGCCCTACGCGGCGCACCGGCGTACAGTTCTCTTACGCATACCATTTGAAGTTGACACAGGACATCAAGTTGTCCTTGGCCGTGTCGGCGGGTCTACTACAGTTCTTGATCGATGGTTCGAAGATCCAGTTCCACGATCCGGGCGATCCGATCATGGACAACCAGCTGCGCGGCGATCTACTGCCCGATGCCAAATTCGGTTTCTACCTGTACTCCCCGAAATTCTGGTTCGGCGCCACCGCTCCTCAGTTGTTGCAGAATAAGGTGTATTTCCTGGATGAGAATGCGGCCACCCTCAGCCGTATGGAAGATCATTACTATGTGATGGGGGGCTACCGCTTCCAGCTGGGCGAGGATTGGCGCGTGGAACCATCCTTCTTGATGAAGTACACCAGCCCTGTGCCTCTGAAGTTGGACCTGACAGCCACGCTGCGGTACAAGGAGGCTTTTTGGATCGGTGCCGGTTTCCGCACCAATGATGCGTACAGCGCCATGGTGGGGTATTGGTTGAAACAGACCTTCCAGTTCGGCTATTCCTACGATATCGTCTCGTCCAACCTGAAGAACTATAGCAGCGGCACCCACGAAGTGATGCTCGCCATTACCATCGGACGCACCCCTGCCGCTCCAATGGTGGCTGTTCCTAGCAAGTAATGCTGCCATCAGGGCCCCTTGGCCGTGAAGTTGGGTGACCTTCCTTCACCTGATCCTTCACATTGGTCGAAGGATTGGCCATCGCTGTCGATCATTTAACCTGCACGGCTTATTCTCATTGACCGCAAGCGCCGGATCAGCCGTAAATTGGCGTCCCCCATACTAGGCCCTCATCGTTTGTCTTATACACCCCTGACCGTATTGAAGGAGCGCTTGGTGCATCACGCCCTGTTCGCTCTGCTGTTGCTCGCTCCGATGCGCGGGGCACGGGCCCAGGTGTTCATTGCCGCCAATGGGGCTGCTTTCGAAACGTGTACCGGAGTTTTCTACGACACCGGTGGTCCGGCAGCGGCATACGATAACAATGAGGACATCACCGTGACCATCAACCCGGTCGGTGGCGCGGGTTCAGGTCCGCAAACGCGTGTCCGCTTCACTGAGTTCGGTGTTCAACTCTTGGCCCTCACCGATCAGTTGGTGATCCACAACGGAACAAGCACTGCTGATCCCATCATTGCAACGGGAGACCTCCTCAACGACCTCACCGGGCAGACTTTCATCGGCGACGGCCCGAGCGGGAGCCTAACTTTTCATTGGACCAGTGACCTATTGATCACATCGGGCGGCTGGGCGGCGGTGATCACAACAGGGGCCAACGCCGGAGTAGATGATGAGGCCTTGGTGGCTGAGGGGGATCCTCCTTTCGAACTGCTGGATTCCTTGGGTGGCACACCGGACCCAGACGGTCAATGGACAGGGCCAGCAGGTTTATCCTGCGACGAGTTCTTCGATCCCGCGACCGATGCTTTGGGCGTGTATACCTATATGGTCAATAGCCAGACCCCATGTCCCAATGCCTCCGCTCAATTGCAGGTCCGGGCTGCTTCCACGGTAGACGCCGGTACGAACGGAACCTTGGCCTTGTGCAGCACAAGCGGCGCTGTGGATCTCTTCGCTTCGTTGGGCGGCACCCCCGATGTGGGTGGCACATGGACCGCCCCCGGTGGAGCAGCGCATTCCAACACCTTCACGCCTGGAACGGATGTCGCAGGAGTGTATACCTACACCGTGCTTTGCTCGCCCCAGCCGTGCAGTGATGCATCAGCGACCGTTACGGTAACGGTGAACGAACCGCCCGATGCGGGATCGAACGCATCGGTCAGTGTGTGCAGCAATGCAGCCTCCTTCGATCTGTTCGCATCGTTGGGCGGATCGCCTGATGCTGGCGGGGCATGGACCGGTCCGGGCGGAACACCCGTGGCTTCCACCTTCGTTCCAGGGACCTCTGTGCAGGGTGTCTATACCTATACCGTGCTCGGGGCACCACCATGTGTGAACGCCACTGCGACGGTGAACGTTTCAGTAGTTACGGCCCAGAATGCAGGAACGGCACAGTCCATTAGTGTCTGCGGCAACGCGGCCAGTTTCACGCTGATCTCGCGCCTCGGTGGCACTCCTCAGGTTGGTGGTACGTGGAGCGGACCCGGTGCTGCTGCGCATGGGCCAACGTTCGATCCTGCGACCGACGTTGCCGGAGCATATACCTACACGGTGAGCGGCACAGCTCCATGTGCTGCGGCCACTGCGGTCTTGACCATTGCCATTCAAGCAGCACCACGGGCAGGAACGAATGGCACCATTACCACGTGCAGCACGGACGCGAGTTTCGCCTTGTTCTCCATCCTTGGCGGGACACCTGACGGTGGTGGATCATGGACCGCACCCGGCGGCGCAGCGTTCCCCGGTACGTTCATTCCCGGTAACAGTGCAGCGGGTATCTACACTTACTCCGTTGCTGGTGTTGCGCCATGCACCAACGCGACCGCAACGGTCACCGTAACGGTGAACACGGCCCCGAACGCAGGAACGAACGCTACTGTTACACGCTGCTCCAATGCGGCAGCCTTCAACCTGTTCGCGCAACTTGGCGGTGTGCCCACTCCCGGTGGCACGTGGGCCGGTCCTGTTGGTGCGAGCAATGGAACCTTCACGCCCGGGACCAGCACATCTGGAGCTTACACCTATACCGTGCTGGGCAATGCGCCATGTGGGAATGCTTCCGCCGTAGTGACGGTCACGGTCACCCAAGCGCCCAATGCGGGGACCAATGGCTCCACCTCTGTTTGTACGAACAGCGCCCCATTTGCTTTGAGCGGGTTCCTCGGTGGTTCGCCGTCACCGAGCGGTGCGTGGACCGCTCCGGGTGGCGCTGCCAACAACGGCACGTTCACGCCCGGCACCTCCGCCGCCGGTACATACACCTTTACGGTCGTTGGCACAGCCCCATGCGCCAATGCTACGGCCACGGTTGCCGTAACCACCGTTGCCCCACCGGACCCAGGCACCAATGGCACGCTCGCGATCTGTAGCAACGCGCCGAGCGTGAACCTCTTCACACTGCTCGGTGGTAGCCCGGTCACAGGTGGGACTTGGACCAAGCCGAATGGAACATCCCATTCGGGAACGTTCGTTCCTGCCACGGATGTGAGCGGGACATATACCTACACTGTGGCCGGTACCGCTCCATGCAGCGCCGCTTTCGCATCGGTGCAGGTGACGCGCACAGTGGCTCCAAATGCAGGCAACGATGGGTCCATCACAGTATGCAGCACGACTGCCCCATTCCAGTTGTTCACGGTGCTCGGCGGAACACCGAACGGGGGCGGAACGTGGCACACGCCGGCCAATGCAGCTTTTCCAGGGACCTTCACACCAGGCACTACCCCTGCTGGTGCTTACAAGTACATCGTTCTAGGCACTGCCCCCTGTGTGAACGATACTACGTTGGTCACCGTGGTGGTGAACCAAGCACCGAACGCGGGTACCAATGCTTCTTCATCCGTTTGTAGCAACCAAACATCCTTCAACTTGCTTACCCGCTTGGGCGGTACACCGAATGCGGGAGGTACTTGGACCGGACCCAACAGCCTGCCTTTCCCAGGGACATACATCCCCGGAACTTCATTGCAGGGGGCATACACCTATACCATCGCGGGACTCACGCCCTGTTTGGATGCCAGCGCTGTTGTCGCCATTACCCAACAACAACAACCGGTCGCAGGAACGAACGGGTCTTTCGCGGCATGCTCTACGGATGGTGCTGTTGACCTGTTCGATGAACTCGGTGGCACACCTGACGCAGGAGGTAGTTGGACCGCACCGGGGGGCGGGGCAAGTTCCGGCATGTTCCAGCCGGCCTCCGGTGTTCCGGGCATCTATACCTATACGTTGACCGCTACAGCGCCTTGCGCCACCGCCACCGCTACCGTTACTGCAGTTGTAAACCAAGCACCGAATGCCGGTACCGACGCTGTGATCTCCGTGTGTGCTGACCAGGCCACGATCAACCTCTTCAATGCCTTGGGAGGTACACCGAATGCCGGAGGAACGTGGACCGATGATGATGCCACGGGGCAATTGAGCGGTCAGTTGTTCAGCCCGACCGGCCTGCCCGCAGGCAACTACGACTTCACCTACACTGTAATCGGTAATGGCCAATGCGGGAACGACATTGCGACCGTTCGGGTCACCATCGTTGCTGGTCTGGATGCTGGCGCTAACGGAAACGTAGCTGTTTGCAATACGAACGCTCTCGTGAACCTCTTCACCGGACTTACTGGCACACCACAACCAGGCGGGATCTGGATCGATGTTTCAGGAACCGGTGCGTTGACGGGCCAATTCTTCAATTCGACACTGGTACCCGGCGGGAGTTACATTTTCAAGTACAAATTGGTCGGTACCACTTCCTGTTCCGCCGATTCCGCGAACGTCACCGTTAACGTTACCGCAGCATCAAATGCCGGGACGAACGGTAGCACGGTGGCATGCAGCAACAGCGCGTCCTTCAACCTGTTCTCTCTATTGGGCGGTAACCCACAGACCGGCGGTGTTTGGACGCGTGGGGCCACGGTAGTTTCGAACATGTATGCACCGGTCACCGACGCTCCTGGAGTGCTGACCTACACTGTAACGGGAACGGCTCCATGCCCCAACGCGACAGCTGCGGTAACGGTAAGCGAGGTCTCCGCATCGAATGCGGGTACCAGTGCGTCAACAACGGTGTGCAGCAACGATGGTCCGTTCAACATGACGTTGCGCTTGGGTGGCACACCACAGGCAGGAAGTTGGTCTGTCGGTGGTGTCGCTCATGGCAATCTCTTCCAACCGGGGGTGGATCCTCCTGGCGTCTATCTCTACACGGTACCAGGCCAATCACCGTGTGGAGATGCTATCGCTACGCTGACGATCACCGTGAACAACGCCCCGAATGCCGGTGTGAATGCGTCGGTCACGACCTGTAGCAGTGCAACCTCCTTCCTACTCTTGCCGTTGCTCACTGGCGGTGCGCAGTCCGGTGGCACATGGACGGGTCCGGCTGGTGCGCATAGTGGGCTCTACGCTCCTTCCACGGATGGCCCGGGTGACTATTTCTACACCCTTACGGGCACTGCTCCTTGCGCTGCCGATGTGGCGGTGGTCACTGTCTTCGAGAACGATGTACCCAACGCCGGGACGTCGACTTCCATTTCGCTTTGCGCGGGTGGAGCAAGTGTGAACCTGCTGACACGATTGGGAGGGATACCAAGCCCGACCGGCACTTGGACCGGACCCGCACCGGCCACAACGCCGTTCAACGGTGTCTTTGTTCCTGGGATCACTTCTGCGGGGACCTACACGTACACGGTGGGCGGTACCTCGCCTTGCATCAATGCCACGGCTACGGTATTGGTAGCGGTAGGCCAGCCCCCGAACGCAGGCACGAGCACGGCGATCACGGTCTGTAGTAATGACGGTTCTTTCGCCCTTATCGAACGTCTTGGCGGCACACCTGCGCTGAACGGAACTTGGACACCACCACCACCGGCGTTGACCTTCAATGGCGTATTCAATTCCGCAACAAGCGCGAGCGGCACCTACACCTATACCGTTACGGGCTCTGCAGGGTGCGTCAATGCTGTTGCTACCGTTGCGGTCACCGTGAATCAGCGAGCGAACGCAGGTAGCGATGCCGACCTTAGCGTGTGCAGTACCGATGGTGCCCAGAACATGTTCCTCTTGCTTGGCGCAACGGCCCAACCGGGAGGCAACTGGACCATTCAATCGAGCGGTGCAACGCATTCAGCATCCTTCCTTCCCTCGGTCGATGTATCGAACATCTTCGTGTATACGGTGCTCGGACTTCCCGGGTGTGCCAATGATGTCGCTCTTGTGGACGTGACATTGAACCGAGCACCGAACGCCGGGTTCAACGGCTTGATCACTGTTTGCGATAGCGACGCCCCCTTCCAATTGGTGAACGTATTGAGCGGAACGCCGCAACTTAACGGGACGTGGGTGGGGCCTAGCAACCAGACTCATACTGGCATCTTCGTTCCAGGTACCAACGCGCCTGGGGTGTACACCTATACCGTGGCAGGTGCAGCCCCATGCAACAATGCAACAGCGCAAGTAACGGTGATCGTGAACAACGCTCCCGATGCTGGAGAGAACGGGGTGAAGTCCGTTTGTAGCAGCAATGTACCTTTCTCCTTGTTCGGTGAATTGGGTGGATCGCCTGATCTCGGTGGTGTTTGGTCCAACCCAACGGGTCAGATCGTCGGCGTCACCTTCAACCCGTTAACCTCCGCACCGGGCGTATACAAGTACCGCATCATCGGTGCAACTCCTTGCGCTTCCGATTCTGCTACGGTAACGGTCTTTGTCAATACGGCACCCAACGCTGGTATCAGCACGGTGGCACAGATCTGTTCCTCATCCGGCCCGGTCACGTTGGTCGGCTTGCTGGGTGGAACCCCTGGACCCGGCGGTGCATGGACATTCGCAACGACCGACCATGGCCCGGTGTTCGATCCGGCCGTGGATGTGAGCGGGGCTTATGTGTACACGGTGATCGGTGTAACGCCTTGTGTAAACGCCGTTGCTCAAGTGCAGATCACCTTGGTGCCTGAACCGAATGCCGGTTCTGATGGCGACATCGCTGCGTGCTTGGGCGATGCGGGGATCGTATTGGCCGGTGGTTTGGGTGGTACGCCGAATAGCGGCGGTACGTGGAGTGATGATGACAATACCGGTGAGCTGAGCGCTGGCATTCTCGACGGCTCATCATTAACGCCCGGGTCTTATCACTTCACCTATACCGTTACTGGTGTCGGCCCTTGCGATGATGCTTCTGCGGAAGTCACCGTGGTGATCGTCGCAGCACTTGATGCTGGAACTGATGCCGCGACGACCGTTTGCGGCAATGAGATCCCCGAACTGTTCTCGTTCCTCGATGGAAACCCGCAGCCCGGCGGCACATGGTCGGATATCGATATCAGCGGCGCGTTGATCGGAGGATTCTTCAATGCATCGCTGGTCGATGAGAACACGACCTGGCGTTTCGATTACATCCTTGCAGCATCCTCATCATGCGAGAGCGATACGGCACGGGTCACTGTTACCGTGCAGCCCAGTCCGTTCGCTGGGTGTGATGGCTTCGCCAGCTTCTGCTCCGTGGATCCTCCGGGTGGATTGATCGGTTCGTTGCCCTGCGGTCCCGATGTGAGCGGCTCTTGGTTCGCCCCGAGCGGTGCACTGCATTCGGGGACCTTCGTTCCTGCCACGGACCAACCGGGTACGTATTCCTATGTGGTGGATGCCATCGGCGGTTGTGCTGCAGATACCTCGGAAGTGGAGGTTGAAGTGACACCGGCATCCGACGCGGGCATCAATGCGTCGGCTTCGATCTGTTCCATTGATCAGCCGCTCGCGCTGATCACTTTCCTTGGACCAACTGCGCAACCCGGAGGTGTTTGGAGCATCAACAACAACACTGTTTCCGGGGTCTACAATCCGGCGGTGGATGGACCCGGGACCTACCAATACAGAGTGGCAGGTGCTTCACCCTGCCCCGCGGATTTCGCTTTCGTGACCGTTACCGAACCGCAAGCACCGGAAGCCGGCACCTCGGCAAGCATCGCCGTTTGCTCCAATGACGTTCCGTTCAACATGCGGAATTTCCTCGGTGGCTTACCTGAACAAGGAGGAACATGGACCGGACCCGGCACCACCACGCACGGGCAGACCTTCGATCCTGCGGTAGATGTTGCTGCGATCTACACCTACGTTGTCTCTGGTGTGTTGCCCTGTGCAAATGACACGGCACGCTTGACCATTTCGCTCACCCCTGCTCCATTCGCCGGAGAGGACTCCACGGTTTCAGCTTGTGTTACGCAAGCTTCGATCGATCTCTTTGCTGCGCTTGGTGCAGGTGCACAGACCGGCGGAACTTGGACCGATCTCGATGTCTCCGGTGCGTTGACGGGTGCGACCTTCAACCCGACCATTGCTGGAAACGGAACGTTCGACTTCCAGTACGCGATCCTTGCTTCAGCACCGTGCGCCAATGCCTTCAGCATCATTACCGTGGTGGTGGGGTCAGGGTCCAGTGCGGGCGAGGATAGTGTCTTGACGATCTGTGGCGGCTATACCGCCTATGCGCTGATAAATGCTCTGGGAGGCGATCCGGACGAAGGAGGAACATGGACGAGCCAGCTCGGATCCGGGGCGCTGTTGCCAGGTGGTATCCTCAACGCTAGTCTGCTCCCGTCAGGAACCACAGATGGTTTCACGTATACTGTCGAGGACGCCGGATGTGGGAACGTGCAAGCGACAGTGCAATTGACCGTTTCGGATTTCCCTGATCCCGGTGGTTCCGATGACCTTACCCTTTGTGCTACAAATGGCCCCGTTGACCTATTTACACAGTTGACCGGTGCGCCTGGGACCAGTGGCGTTTGGACAGGTCCGCAAGGGATCGCGAACAATGGCTCCTTCACTCCTCTGGCTAACGTGCCCGGACCGTACACGTACACGGTCACCGGAAACGAATTCTGTCCGGACTCAGCGGCGGTGATCACAGTAGTCGTGAACCAGCCACCCGATGCAGGATCGAACGGTGTGGTGATCTTGTGTGATACGTTGAGCGACTATGCATTGATCACAGGTCTTCAGGGAACGCCTGATGCCACGGGGACATGGAGCGCAGTGGATGGTGCCGGTGGACTTACCGGCAACACGCTGAACACCACAGGGCTATCACCGGACGAATATGAATACAGGTACACCGTTCAGGTTGCAGGCTGTGCATCGGCCTCGTCCACACTGAAAGCGACCGTTGTCACCGCACCGCGTGCGGTGGACGTCACCACCCTCTGCAATGAACAAGACCGCACCTACACGGTCACGTTCACCATCGAACAAGGCATGCCAAGCACCTACGAGGTGATCGGCTTGAACGGCACGGTCACTGCTGCGTCACCGTACATTTTCACCAGCGTGCCGATCTATACGAGCCAAGCATTCATTGCCGATGTGCGGGATGCCAACGCCTGCGGTGCGTTCCGGATCGAAGGGGCCAGTCCCTGTTCCTTCGAGAGCGATGTGTTGGTGCCGGAATCGTTCTCGCCGAACGGTGATGGGATCAACGAGAATTTCATGATCCCCGGTATCGAGGGCTATCCGAACAACGTGATCACCATTTTCAATCGGTGGGGTGGTGAGATGTACAATGCTGCCGGCTACGATAATGGTACCGTGGTATGGGATGGAACCTCCCCGGATGCTTTGATAGCGGGCAATGCTCCGACCGGCACCTATTTCTACGTGCTTGAACTGGGGAATTCGTCAGAGCCCATCACCGGCTTCATCCAACTGATCCGATGAAGCGCTTGCATCTCATAGGGGCAGTGCTCTTGGCGATGGTGGCCACCGCAGGATCTACATGCGCGCAGCAGGATCCGCTTTACAGCCAGTACATGTTCAATACGCTCGCTTTCAATCCGGCATATGCGGGTAGCGCGAACGTGTTCACGGTGATGGCGTTGTCCCGTCACCAATGGGTAGGCTTCGATGGAGCGCCTGCCACGCAGACCTTCTTGGCCCACTCGCCGCTGAAGGCTGAGAACCTGGCTTTGGGATTCACGGCGCTGAACGACAAGATAGGGGCATCGCACCAGACCTCGGCCTACGCTGACTTCGCGTATCGGATCAAGACGGGCGCGGATACACGGCTCTCCTTCGGCCTGAAAGGTGGCATGAACATCTACCAAGCGGATCTCGCGTCGCTCACGTCCGTGGAAGTGGATCCTGCGAAGGTGAACATCTCGGGACAGCTGTTGCCCAACTTCGGTTTCGGTCTTTACTGGCATAGTCCACGATACTACCTCGGTGCCTCGGCCCCGAAGCTGCTGGAGAACAAGTTGGAAGCCGTGAGCGGAAATATCATGGTGACCACATCGGAAGCACGCCATTATTTCCTGATCGGTGGCTACGTGATGGACCTTAGCAGGGACATCAAGTTCAAACCGTCGTTCATGTTCCGTACCGTTGCTGGTGCACCGTTCTCTCTTGATCTGAACGCCAACTTCCTGTTGCGCGACCGTATCTGGTTCGGTGCGATGTACCGGCTTGGGAACGCCTTCGGTGCCATGGGCCAGTATCAAGTGAACGATCAGCTTCGTGTGGGCTATGCTTTTGATCTGACCACCACACGTATCGGTGCATACAATGCCGGTACGCACGAGGTCATGTTGAGCTACGATCTACGCTTCGTGAAAGGCAAGACGATATCCCCGCGTTATTTCTGAGCCGATGATGCTGCGCGGACCCCTTTCTCTTCTCTTGGTGCTCGCCAGCATCCTGGGCATGGCACAGGGCAATGCCGATCCCTATATCCGCGAAGCGGACCGCTATTTCCAGCAGATGGCCTATGCCCGTGCCATAGAGGGCTACACCACGGCCACTGAATTGGGTGCAGTGAACGAGCACGTGACCAAACGCCTCGCTGAATGCTACATCCGCTTGGGCCGAACGGACGAGGCGGAACGGTGGTATGCCATGGTGGTGAAGTTCTTGAACCGCGAACCGAAGGACCTGTTCAACTATGCGGAAGCGCTGAAGAGCAATGGCAAATATGCAGAAGCGGAGCAGTGGATGGACCTTTATCTCCAGACCACTGCCACCGATGGATCTCCGCGACGCAGTAACATCAGCGGGTTTGCTCGCAAGTTCACGTCGGACATGGATCGTTTCACCGTGCGCGCAACGTCCGTCAACACGCCGTATTCTGATTTCGGTGCAACGTGGTTGGGACCGGACCGGGTCGCCTTCTCATCAGCACGCAACTCCACCGTGGGCGTTGAACGGCGTGCGGCATGGAACGACCAGCCTTTTCTGGACATCTTCGTAGCGAACGTGACCCCAACGGGTGACCTCGCTGAGCCACGGACCATGCAGGGCGCGGTGAACTCCAAAGTGCATGAAGGGCCCATGACGGCGAGCACCACGGGGGATGTTATCTGGTTCACACGCAATGGCTACTTCAACGGGAAGACCCAGAAGAGCGCCAACGGGATCAACCGGCTGGCGATCTATAAGGCCTACAACAACGGCGGCGCTTACGGTCAAGTAGAGCAGTTCCTATACAACAACAGCGAGATCTCCGTCGGTCATCCGGCACTTTCCGCAGATGGGAAGCGACTTTTCTTCGTAAGCGATATGCCGGGTGGTTACGGTGGGTCTGATATCTATGTCTGCAAGGACCTCGGCGGTCAATGGGGCGAGCCGGAGAACCTAGGGTCCTCGATCAATTCGGCGCAGAACGAGGTGTTCCCTTTCGTGGGCGCGGATGCCACTTTGTACTTCTCCAGCAATGGCCATCCCGGCCTAGGCGGCTTGGACATCTTTGCTTCGGCGTACCTCGGTTTGGACGAGTATGCCGCTCCTGTGAACTTGGGCGCCCCGGTGAACGGCATGCAGGACGATTTCGCCTTCATCATCGATGCGGCCAAGAAGAAGGGATACTTCTCCAGCAATCGGCATGGTGGAATGGGCGATGATGATATCTATGCGTTCGAGATGCTCTCTTCCTTGGAACAGCGCTTCCTCTGTACGGGTGTGGTGATCGACGAAGAGAACGGATCCCCGCTGATCGATCTGGAAGTGAAGTTGTTGGATAAGGATGGCGTGGTGCTAGGGACTACCCGTACCGATGCACGCGGTGAATATTCCTTCCCTGTGGAGAAGGACCGCGAGTATGTGTTGAAGGCCGAGATGAAGGGCCGATTCACCAGCGAGCAGCACTTGAGCACGCTACGGATCGATGAGCAACAGATCGTCTCACGCGATATCCACTTGGTGCCCGACGCCGGTATCTGGCTGCGCGGAACAGCGCGGTACGCGGATGCTCCTGGGTTCGTTCCCGGCGTGCTGGTCAGCGTGGTGAACATGAGCAGCTTCTATTCCGAGACCCAGACGACCGGGGAAAGTGGTGATTTCAGCATGCGCTTGCAGAGCAATGAGGAGTTCGAAGTGACCCTCGGGAAGCCCGGGTACTATACGCTGAGCGTTCCGGTCTCCACCATCGGCATGAAGAACGGGATCCTTGTGTTGAACGATAAGCAGGCCTTGGATCTTGAGCCTATCGATCAAGGTGTCGCCGTTCCGTTCAAAGCGATACGATGGGCCAAAGGGGATGCTAAGCTGGACGCGACGGCACGCACCGAACTGGATGCATTTGCAGAGCGCTTGAACGTGAACCCGGCCGTGAAAGTGGAGATCGGTGTACATAGCGATGCACGTGATGGCAGCGATGCCGCCAAGCTGGACCAGCGTCGCGCCGACGCCATCGTGGATCACCTGACCAAACGCGGAGTGAAAAAGGACCAGCTGCTTGCCAAGGGCTATGGCATCGCACTGCTGAAGAACCACTGCGCTCCCGGTGTGCAATGCACAGAGGCCGAGCATGCGCAGAACCGTCGTGTGGAGTACACGGTGACGGAGATCCTGAACTAGGCCTTTCGTTCCCCTGCGCCCAATGCTTTGAAGCGGTATCCCCGCTCGGCAAAGTGCGCTAGCGTGCCGGGAAGCGCGTACCGCAAACGTTCTTCCGCTTTCAGGCTATCGTGGAACACGACGATCGAGCCCGGCCGTGCATGGTCGATCACCTTGCGCAAACAGCTGGATGAACCGCGTTGCCGATCGAAATCGCCGCTGAGCACATCCCACATGACGATCGTAAAGTGCGAACCCAGTACGCGGAGTTGGGGCAGGGTCAAACTGCCGTAGGGCGGCCTGAAGAGGGTGGTTCCAGTGATCGCTTGGCACTTCAGCGTATCGCGCAAATACCCGCGTAGAGAGGTGGACCGACCACGCACATGATCGAACGTGTGATTGCCCACCATGTGCCCTTCTTGGCGTATACGCGCCAAGAGTTCCGGGTTCTTCTCGGCATTCCGTCCCACGCAAAAGAACGTGGCTTTCGCATCGAAGGATGCAAGCGTGTCCAAGACCCACGGTGTCACTTCCGGGATGGGCCCGTCGTCGAAGGTCAGGTACAAGACCTTTTCAGGTCCTGGAATGCTCCAGGTAAGGCCTTTGAAAAGGGCCTGCACGGCCCGCGGTGTGCGGGTCAGGTACATGGCCGTGGATCAGAACTTCATCCGCGATGTGTTGCGTCGACCCTCGCCTTGCAGTTCCATCAACTTGCCTTGGTACTGCTGCTCGATCTCGTCGAAGCGGTCCTCCATCGGCCTTCCGAAGGTGGAATCCGCACGCGCCGTGGTGGTCATCAAACGTCCCATGACCGCATGCGAGATCGCCATGTCGTCCTTCAACCGTGCCGCGAATTCGGGCTCCAAGCTCATGTAGTACGTCAGGTTCTGCTCCATGATCGTAAAGAGGCGCTCGGAAAGGATGTTCGCCTTCTCCTTGTCGCCGGTAGCGTAGTACGCCTCCACGGTCGGTAGCAGGATCCTGTCGAACGGCACGTTGCGTTCGGGCATCTTCTCCAGCGACAGGTCAAGCACCTTGTGTGCTTCGTCCTTGCGTCCTTCATCGATCAACGCTTCGGCAAGGCTGCTCAATTGCAAGCGCAAGTTGGTGGTCATGCGCAGGATGTTCTCGTCGAGGTAGATGTCGCCCTCGGTCTCCATGTTGCCCCATTTGAACTTGTCCATCACGTTGTGGTACATGATGTCGGTGGCCACGCGGCCTTGCAGGTTGGGGTTCTTGTTCGGTGTGTACACCGGCACTACGCGATAGGTGAGGCCTTCCAGCTGGAAGTGGTCCTGTAGGTCGATGTAGCTGTCCGGACCGGTGGTCACGGCGAAGTAGATCGGCCTCTTCCAGTCGTTGTGCGCGAGCAGGTCCAGTACCATCAAGTGGTTCTTCAAGAGCACTTGGCGATCGATCTTCCAGTTCACGCTTCTCACCCAGTTGGTATCGCCCTGTTGAAGGGTGCCGTTGCCGAAGACGGTCGCGCTATCCACCGGGATGCTGAACTGATCGGTGGGGAAGTAGGCATCCTTCACGCCGCGTTGGAACAGCACCTGCATGTTGCGGTCGTTCTCCACGAAGGCCATCATGTCCTTCAGGTTTCGATAGCCTTTCCCTTGCGGGATAAGGGCGACCACGTCACGTGTGCCTTGGCGGTATTTCTCCGGGGCCATGGCGAAGGGAACGGGATCACTTTCATACGCCTTGCGACGCATCTGATCGATGTACCAATCAGTGTTCAAGAGGCTCAGGTTCACCACGCGAACGTCCGTGCGGATGCCTTCCACCTCCTGCGCATACCACAACGGGAACGTATCGTTGTCGCCATTGGTGAAGAGGATCGCGTTCGGGGCGCAGCTCTCCAAATAGTCGGCCGCGAGATCACGTGCCGGTGTGCGCGTGCTGCGGTCATGATCGTCCCACCCTTCGGCCACCATCACTGCAGGAATGGCAAGCCCGATCAACGTTGCCAGTACGCCATGCACGACATCGTTCTTCATGAATTTGCCCGACACGAAGAACAACGCCATCACACCGACACCGACCACGGCCATGTAGAACAGTGAGAACGAGATGGAGTGGTCGCCACCCCATTCCATCAGGTACTTCAACGCGCCAAGGCCCAGTGCAGCGCCGGCAACGGTGCCCAACTCCTTTTGGGTCAGCGAACGTGCCGCATCGAACAAAGCATACACGCCAAGGCCTATCCATATGGCGAAGGCGTAGAACGAACCCACATAGGCGTAATCCCGCTCACGTGGTTGGAACGGGGTCTGGTTCAGGTAGATCACAATGGCCACGCCGGTGAAGAAGAACAGCAGCATCACCACTGTCCAATCGCGTACGTGCCGCATCAATTGGTAGATCAGGCCGATAATGCCCAAGAGCAGCGGGAACAGGAAGAACTTGTTGAGGCCCTTGTTGTTCGTCATGCTCGGAGGCAGTTGGTCCTGGTTGCCAAGGCGTTCCGAATCGATCGCCTTCACACCGGAAAGCCAGTTGCCCTCCAGGATGTTGCCGCTGCCTTGGATGTCGTTCTGGCGACCGGCGAAATTCCAAAGGAAATAGCGCCAGTACATCCAATCCATCTGGTAGCTGAAGAAGTACTGCAGGTTCTCGCCGAACGTAGGCTTGTAGATGATGGTGGGCTTGCCTTCGCGGTCCGTTGTGCGGATCGGGCGGCCTTTGAAATCGCTCCACTCCTTATACGCGTCCACGTGGCTGCGCTGCGAGCTGTACATGCGCGGGAATACCATGGTGAAGGCCGGGTCGTAGACCGGTTCGCTACCCTTGCGCGCATCGGTGATGATGTACGCATGATCGACGGTGTGGCCAGGGTTCTCTTCCACGAAGTGTTGCGCACTCCACTTGTCGTAGACGTTCTTCACTACACGGTCACCCTTCTTGATCTGGTAAGTGGCGGTGTACACCGGGTTGCCATCCTCACGCTCGTCGTCGTAGGGCGATTCCCAGAACTGGCCCATCAGCAACGGACGATCGCCGTATTGCTCACGGTTCAAGTAGCTCACCAGGTTGAAGACGTTCTCAGGATTGTTCTCGTCGATCGGTGGATTGGCCGTGCTGCGCACCACGATCATCGCATACGTGCTGTAGCCCACCAAGATCACGCTTACGCCAAGGAGCACCGTGTTCCAAAGGACCTTCCCTTTCTGCTGCGTCAAACGCAGGCCCCACACGATACTGCCGATCAGCAGCAAGGCGTAGATCAGGCTGCCGGTGTTGAAGGGCAGGCCGAAGTCGTTCACGAACAACAATTCGAACTTGCCGGCCACTTTCACCAGACCGGGGATGATGACGGCTTGGATCGCGCCCAGGATCACCGCGCCGATGATCAAGGTGTAGATGATGCCCTTCGCCGTTGGGGTGTATTTGCGGAAGTAGTAGGCCAAGGTGATGGCCGGGATGCACAACAGGCCCAATAACTGGACACCGATGCTGAGGCCGATCAGGTAGCAGATCAGGATGAGCCAACGGGTGCTATGCGGCTGGTCCGCCTCACTTTCCCATTTCAGGATGGCCCAGAACACCATGGCCGTGAACAGGGACGACATGCTGTATACCTCCGCCTCTACGGCGCTGAACCAGAAGGAATCGCTCCAGGTATAGGCCAAGGCACCTACAATTCCGCTACCCAACACCGCGATCACCTTACCGGTGGTCAATTCCTCGTCGCCCTTGCGGGTCGCCAGTTTCAAGGCTAAGTGGGTGATGCTCCAGAACAGGAAGAGAATAGTGAACGAGCTGCACAGGGCGCTTGCCGTATTGATGGCGATGGGAACGTTCTCCGGCGATACGAACGCGCTGAACACCCGTGTGATCATCATGAACAGCGGAGCTCCGGGGGGGTGCCCCACCTCCAGTTTGTTGGCCGTAGCCAAGAATTCGCCGCAATCCCAGAAGCTTGCCGTGGGTTCTACCGTCGCTACAAAGGTCCAAGTGGCCACGAGGAACACCAGCCAGCCGGTGATGATGTTCAGTTTCTTATAGTCCATATGGGCGGGGTCGGATGCGGTAAGGGCTACACCGTCAACCGGAAGGGTTGGGGCAAGCGGTCGCGAAAATACCTAAAGTCCACACTGTATCACCGTTGGGTTTGGGTCGGAAGCGTCGAACGGTTACTTTTGCGGGCGCTTTGCGAAAGCGGGGCGGTATTGACCGATGGTGTAACTGGCAACACGTCTGATTTTGGTTCAGAAGAGTCCAGGTTCGAGCCCTGGTCGGTCAACCAGCAGAAGGGAACCCCGCGAGAGCGGGGTTCTTCATTTTACACAGGACCGCACAGGGTTGGAAAGTCATCCCTTGCGGAGCGCCAGCGGAGACAGGGGAAGCCCTGGTCCGCCAACCTAGGGACAGCCGGACCCAAGCGGGGCTGTCCCATTTGGGTAGATGGGGATCAATGGACGAGAGTCGCATTACCGTGCATAGGGGTACGGTTCGGGAATGCACTAGCCCTCCGCTGGATCCTGCTTCAACAGTTCAGCCAAGGACCTATACAGGTCCGGTAAAGCAGCCTTGAATTCCGCTGGCCGTTCAAAGAAGTACTCCACCGCCACCGCGAAGAACTCCGCTTGATTGGTTCCGGCATAGTCCCGGAAGAATCGGTCCTCCCCAGTGTTGATCCTGCTGATCTCCGGATCCGCCAGAGCACACCATTCCTTAAGGACATCGGGCCGCAGGAAATGGTCCTCTCCGTTCTCGATGGTGTTTTCGAACCAGAGGGCATGGGCCATTTCATGCAGGCCTACGTTGTGCGCATCCTTCGAGAATGAATAGCCATGGAGGAAGTCATCCCACGAAATGATGATCAGGCCGGCCAACGGACGCACCTCGCCTTTGTGCAGCCTTCCGCTACGATGCGAGCGGTAGCTGTCCGGATATACCACGATGCGATCGAAGTGCTTCAACTCCACGTCCGGAAAACCTTGAAGTAGTTGTGCTGCACACGAGGAGATCATCACCTTCATCTCTTCAGCAACTTCCATTCCTGCGCCGATCCAGATCTTGTTGTTGAGGAACGATGATACCGTGTGCTCGAACCGCTGTTGTGCGGCACGAGGTAGTTGCTGGTAGGGGAGTGCGTACTTGGTGAGAATATTGAGTTGTGTGCGGCTCAGGGTGGAAGAGTGCCCCCAATAGCCGGATGTACGTGCTGCCCACAGGACCAGCAGACCGAGCACGCTGTACAGGATCAGTGGACCCACAAGCAGATCGGATCAATACCGGACCTTGTCCAACTTCTCCTTCCAAGCGCGGAAGACCTGGAGCCCTTCTTCGCGTAGTTCGTGTTCCGTCCGAATACGCCGCTCCGCATAGGGCAGCGGCAGTTCGTCGTAGATCAATTGATCATCGAAACCGGCGTCCGCAGCATCCTCTCTGGTGCAGGCGAAGACCACCCGGTCCGGGCGGGCCCAGTAGATGGCGCCCAGGCACATGGGGCAGGGTTCGCAACTGGTGTAGAGTACGCAACCCGTCAGTTGGAAATCGCCCAAGGCTGCGCATGCCGCACGGATCGCGACGACCTCGGCATGGGCCGTTGGATCGTTGCTGCTGGTGACCCGGTTGTTGCCACGGCCTACGATCACTCCATCCTTCACGATCACACAGCCGAAGGGGCCGCCGTCGCCGCGTTCCATTCCATCATGCGCCGCACGGATCGCTTCCCGCAGGTAGTCGTGGTCGGTCATGTTCAGCGGGGTGTGGTGGTTGCAATGCCCAACTCCTTCAACTGGATGTCATCGATACGGCTCGGCGCATCGATCATCGTATCGCGGCCTGCGTTGTTCTTCGGGAAGGCGATGAACTCGCGAATGTCACTACGGCCGCCGAACAGCGAGACCCAGCGATCGAGACCGAAGGCCGCGCCGCCGTGCGGTGGTGCGCCATACTCGAATGCATCCAGCAGGAACCCGAACTTGTAACGGGCGTCCTCATCCGTGAAACCGAGTACGCGGAACATCGCTTCCTGCATGCTGCGATCGTGGATCCGGATGCTACCACCACCGATCTCCGTGCCATTGATCACGAGATCGTAGGCGTTCGCTTTCACCGCACCAGGATCGCTCTCCAGCATATGTGCATGTTCCGGGATCGGCGACGTGAACGGATGGTGCATGGCATGCCAGCGTCCGCTCTCTTCATCCTTTTCCAGTAGCGGAAAATCAACGACCCACAGCGGTTTGAAATTCCATGGGTCGCGCAGGCCGAGCAGATCGCCCAGGTGCAGGCGCAGTTCGTTCATCGCCTTCCGGGTCTTGTTCGCGTAACCGGCCAGGATGCAGATCATATCGCCTTTCTGCATGCCCGTGGCGTCGGCCCACTGCTGCAATTGCTCCGGCGAGTAGAACTTGTCCACGGTGCTCTTCAATCCTTCTTCGGCCCAACGTACGAAGACGATCCCACTGGCGCCCACCTGTGGACGTTTCACGAAGTCGATCAGTGCGTCGGTCTGTTTGCGGCTCCAGTTCGCGGTGCCTGTGGGCTTGATTGCCAATACGAGTTCGGCCTCATCGAATACCTTGAAACCATGGCCCTGCGTCAAGGTGGTCAGTGGAACGAACTTCATGTCGAAGCGCAGATCCGGCTTGTCGCAACCGTAGTCGCGCATGGCATCATCGTAGCTCATCCGTAGGAACGGCTCGTTGAATTCCTTGCCCAGCACAGATCTGAACAAGTGCTTCGCCAGACCTTCGAAGGCTTGCAGGATATCCTCTCGGTCCACAAAGGCCATCTCACAATCGATCTGCGTGAATTCCGGTTGGCGATCGGCCCGAAGGTCCTCGTCGCGAAAGCACTTCACGATCTGGAAGTAGCGATCGATGCCCGCCACCATCAAGAGCTGCTTGAAGGTCTGTGGACTTTGCGGCAGTGCGTAGAACTCGCCTTGGTTCATGCGGCTGGGTACCACGAAATCGCGTGCGCCTTCCGGTGTGCTCTTGATCAGCACCGGTGTCTCTACTTCAATAAAATGCTGTGCGCTCAGGTAGTTGCGTACTTCGATCGCCATACGATGGCGCAGCTCCAAACCCTTGCGCACGTTGTTGCGGCGCAGGTCCAGGTAACGGTATTTCATGCGCAGCTCGTCTCCGCCATCGGTCTCGTCCTCGATGGTGAAGGGGGGTGTCTTCGCACCATTGAGCACTGTGAGCGCGGAGCATAGGATCTCCACTTCGCCCGTGGGTAGGTTGGCATTCTTGCTCTGCCGCTCGATCACAGTGCCGGTCATTTGCACCACGAACTCGCGACCGAGGGAGCGTGCTGTTTCCCGCAGCGTTGCATCACTGTCCGTATTGAACGTAAGCTGTGTGATGCCGTACCGGTCGCGCAGGTCCACGAAGGTCATGCCTCCGAGATCGCGCGTGCCTTGCACCCATCCGGCAAGTGTCACGGTCTTTCCAGCGTCGGTAAGGCGGAGTTCGCCACAGGTGTGTGTGCGGTACATGTCAGGTCTGGATCCGCAGTCATCGGGGCTCCTGTGAATAGGGCTTACGAAGCGGCGGGGCGCGAAATTACCGGATGCTCCGGATACAGGCTGTGGCCTGAGCTATTCCACTGTGAAAGTGAGCGCACGACGATAGATGTCCCCGTTGTATTGCTGCATCCAGAACGTCCACTCTTCCGTGCCCGGAACGGCCCGTGTGATGATGGTCTTCTGGAATTCGAAGATCTCCGTATCGACCGGGAAACTATCCACGGTGATCACCGCCGCACCGTCGAAACTGGCCAGGACCTTTACCGTCTGCATCTTGCTATCCCCGCTGGTGATGATCACCCCTACGTTCAGGGTATCCTCCATGCCTACCGTTTCGCTGGCGTATACGAAACCACTGTCACTGTTGAATACAATGGAGGCGCTCGTGGGTCCGTCATCATCTTCTTTCTGACAGCTAGGCAGCAAGAGCAAGGCCGCAGCCATAGCCAGCACAACGTGGATCGCGGATGCTGTGCAAGTTTCTTTCATCGGCGCAAAAGTACGGCCGGTCAAATGGCGCATGGAGAACGCTCGGTATCCCTTTACTTTTAGATATTTGCTCGGTATCTGCCCCAACGGCCCGTCACGCAACTGACAGCGATGCCAGCACTTGTCTTATCCTACCACGAACCGAGCCCTATGCGTGCCCTTCTACCCATTCTGTTCTTCGCTTTTGTTGCCTCAGCGGCCTCTGTGAAGGCATGTTCCTGCTTCGGGCCCGATACGTTCTGTGGTACCTTGCACCCACCCTACGAGGAGCCGGAATGGTGGATACCGGATGCCGTGGTGCTCGCGGTCCCACTGGGGACGTATTATTACGGGATCGATGTGGTGATCATCCAGATCTTCCAAGGGCAAGTGGACAACGATACGGTTCGGGTGTGGGGTGATAATGGCGCCTTGTGCCGGCTCTATGCCGGTTGGGCTCCGGGCGACACGCTCATCATGGGCATCGATCGAACGGACCTTGCAGGGAACACGATCATCAACCCCGAATACCCCGATGGACTTGAACGGCCCGAAGATTATATGATCAGCGCTTGTGGGGTGTATGCGTTGGACTACACCGATGGCCGCGTGAGCGGATGGATCACAGCTCCGACGATGCAGGACTTCTCGTTGGAAGAGTTCGAAGTAGAGATCACCGCGTGCGCGCTTTCGAACGGCGTTCCTTCTCCAGTGGTGCTGGACCCGTTGATCGTGCGAACCGTTTCCGGCACCCCGGTCCTAGAAATTCGGAACTGCCCCGCTCCGCTTCAACTCCGTGTTATGGATGTGCAGGGCCGTTGCGTATTGGGTCGCCGCTGGGATGGCTCCTTGCTCGCCTTGGACGGTATATCGACCGGGATCTATTTCGCCGAGATCACTTCAGGGGAGCAGCGCTGGATGCGGAAATTGAGGGCCGACTGATCGGACCCGCCCCGTCCATACATGTCAGTTGGTGATCAATACCAGCACGACCATCATCACCTTCCGGATGGTGTTCCAGATCCTGCTCCAGTTCAAGCTGGACGAGTTGATCCTTGCCATGGAGACCGCCAACAAGGCACTGCTCGATCTGGAGGGTCTTGACGACTAAGGAACTGGACAGCCTACGTGCCACCTATCACGCTTTGGCGCGCAAGGCACGAGAGCCGAAGTCCTGACCGGCGCATACCGTCCGTGGTGACCGGGAACCCCTCCCATCGCGCCCGCTGGCGTATACCCACTTAGTGGTACACGGGTGGAAAATCCATTGCTGGTGGGGTAGTCGTGGTCTACATTGATCTCTGATGGAGCGTGTCACACTTGCCGCATGCGAATTGCGTAGGTCATTTGCCTGGGTGGAACACGCATTCGGCAGCACGTCGACCTTGATATTCAATGATGATAGTCACTTGGTCCGTACGGGTCTTTCGCGGCTCGTGCAACTGCTTGGCTTTTCTTCTAACGGTCCTAGCCGACCTGCCGCCGAGCCACATTCCAGCAACACACCAATTACCTGAAGCCCATGATCCGGAACATTACACTGCTTTGCATTGCTCTTGGTTTCAAGGCAACGCTGTCCGCGCAGCCGGGCACTCCGGACAGCGATTTTGATGCAGATGGTCTCGTCGTCAGCCCGGCACCCGATGGGTTGACATCCATGGACATAGAAGATCTCGCACTGCAAAGTGACGGATCCATTGTTGTGGTGGGTGATGCCAGCGGTGCTGGGACCAACTTTGGCGACATCATCGTGGCAAGGTATCGGCCCGATGGCTCTTGGGATAACAGCTTTGCCGGAGGGGACGGATATCGGTTGATGGATTTCGCCAATGGAAGTGATCGTGGATGGGCCATTGTCGTGCAGCCGGACGATAAGATCTTGGTCGGTGGGTGGGGATCCTACGATGAAGATGCCGTAGGCAAGGACTTCGTGATCAAGCGGCTACTGGTAAACGGTGGTCTTGATGGCACCTTCGACTCCGATGCCACACAGACCATTGATATCAATGGTGCCGATGATTACTTGATGGATATACTTCTGCGGGCCGACGCGAAGATCTTAATGATCGGGTCTGCTACACCGGAAGAAGGATTCGACTCCGATCTCGCCGTTGTGCAGCTCAACACCGATGGATCCTTGGACGCAACGTTCAGCTTTGATGGTATCCAACGGACCTCCTTTTCTGCGGGTAGCTACGAGAGTGCTCAGAAAGGGGCGCTGGACGGGACTGGTCGTCTGGTCGTCGCATGTGAGGTGGATGATTTGAGCGGGATCGTCCGATATCTGCCGGACGGCGCGTTGGACGCCTCTTTTTCCGGTGATGGAAAAGTGCTGACGGATGGCTTGCCGTCACTACGTCTTAGCAATCTTGTGATCGCTCAGGACAATTCCATTTTTGCGGTCGGACGGGACGAGGAATATGATATCGTCGTTGCGCACGTATTGGTTGACGGAACGTTGGACCCGGCCTACGGAAATGCTGGCTATGTGCGCGTGGTCCGGGACATCGCGCAGTATCCCACAGGGGTCCAACTGCAGCCCAACGGACGACTTATCATCGTCGGCTTTGAGCAAACTGGTCCAACTGGAGAGGATTGGTTCATGGTCCGGTTGCTTCCGGATGGCAGCCCTGATAATGGATTCGGCAATGAAGGTTGGGTGGTCCTGGACATCGGTGGTCAACCCAACGAGCAGGAACGGGCGCAGGGCCTGGTGATCCAACCGGACAATAAGATCCTGGTTGGAGGTAGTACGGATAATCCAGAAAATGGGATCATTCGACCTCGCTTCGCATTGGCTCGTTTCCTCAACGACCAGTGGATCGGGGTCGTGGAATTCACCACCGCAACCACTGTCCTGATCTACCCCAACCCCGTCGCGGACCGCGCTGAGTTCACCTTCGAACTGAAGCAGGAAGAACGCCTCACCGCAGAAATACACGATGCGCAAGGCAAAGTGGTGCATACACTGTTCATCGGGCGCATAAGCCCACCGGGCCAGTACCGTGAGACCGTTGATCTGAACGGTCTGGCCGCTGGGCAGTACCTATTGGTGCTGTCCAATAACACCGGATCCACCACCATCAAATTGACCAAGAAGAACCCATGAACACGAACCTTACCCGCTTGCATCCCGTCTGCTCGGCCAGCTGTTTTGCCCTGCTCTTGTTCGGTAGCTTGGTGCCACAAAAGGCCGCTGCACAGGCCGGCGCTTGGGACTATGGTTTCAGCGCCGATGGGTATGTCAATGTGGACATTGCCCCTTTTGAGGACAGGGTGAACAGTTTAGCGGTCCAGCAGGATGGGAAGTTGGTCATCGTCGGTTCCGTGGAAGAGGAATTTTCCGAGGGCAGCATGATGGTAGCGCGATTCAACGTGGACGGCTCGCTGGATGCTACGTTCAATGGGGATGGCATTGGGCTGTTCCCAGAACTGGGGTCGGGGTACGATGTGGCGGTCCTTCCGGATGGGAAGTTGCTCGTGCTAGCAGATGGCGACGTGTTATTCCGGCTTACATCAGCTGGTTACCCGGACAGCGATTTTGATCTGGACGGCCAAGTGGAGTTCGGCTTCCCGGACCATGAATACGGTTCTGCCTATTACATCAACCTGTATGCGGACGGTCGGATACTGGTGGGCGGTAGGGCAGGGGATCCGGGTCAAGTTTATTTCGCTGCCGCCCGGTTCAACGCCGATGGTTCATTGGACAACAGTTTCAGCATGGATGGCACTACGAGCGTGCTTGCGGGAGACGACTATTCCAGTGTCGATGGCATGGCGCTTCTGCCGGATGGCAGCGTTGTGCTGATCGGTACACAGCATATCGACGAACCCGACAATACCGATTTTCTGCGTATGGTCCGGCTCACTGCGAGCGGCGAACTGGATGCCAACTTCGGCCTCAACGGTATCGTGGATGATCCGCTAGGGATGTCCGGAGCAAATTTGGAATTCTTTCCGGCGAGCGTACATGCCCTCTCGGATGGCAGCATGATCGTTACCGGCCAGAGAGGGTATCCTTACTATGATGGGGTCGTGGTGAAGTACCTCGCCAATGGTACACGGGACCTCTCTTTCAGTTTCGATGGCATGGCGCTAACCGCGCCGTCCATTTCAGACGCGCTCATTCAGCCCGATGGGAAGATCCTGACATGCGCATACGCAGGCTTCTTGCGCTTGCTGCCCACCGGGAACTTGGACCCTTCCTTCGGCACGAATGGGGTGGTGTCGGTGGAGTCGGAAGCGCTCTATCAGATCCCACTAGAACATATCGCGCTTGCACCCGACGGTAAGATCCATACCGCTGGGTACGGTTTCGTCTTGGAGGGGGACGACTACCGCTCCATCCTCGTAGCGCGGTTCCTCAACGACCTCAACATCGGCATCGCCGAATTCACCACCACCGGGAATACGCTGGTGTACCCGAACCCGATCAGCGATCAGGCCACTTTCGGTTACACGTTATTGGGCGCCGAGAAGATCACCTGCGCGCTGCACGATGCGGAAGGTCGCGTGGTACGCACTTACCTCGGGGGCATTCATCGGTCTGTAGGCACCCATTCGGAAACACTCGATCTGCGCGGCTTGGCCGCTGGTCGGTACACCATCGTCCTAAGCAACACCAGCGGATCAACAGCCAATTCGATCATCAAGAACTAACGCGACCAAAACTCGACCACCATGTATTCCAAACACTACACCGTGATCCTGGCCATCGCGGCCACCACATCCGCATTTTCCCAATCCGGTACGCTCGATGGCGACTTCAGCGCCGATGGCATGCAGTACACTCTCGTGGGCGAATACTCGGCCAAAGGCATCGACGTGGCCCTAACGCCGGAGAACTACATCGTGGTTGTTGGGGAGGGATACAACAGCCCCAGCGACAACGGCATCGCTTTGGCCAAGTATGTGCCCGATGGAGAATTGGACATGAGCTTCGGTACCGGCGGCAAAGTGCTCTTGGAGATCGGTACCGGTTACGACCGGTGCAATGGGATGCTCATCCTCCCGGATGGCAAGATCGTCATTGCAGGCTCCACCCAAAGCGCTGGCCAGCCCACTAGCTTGTTACTGGCCCGTTTCATGCCTGATGGATCCCTCGATACGGACTTCGATACCGATGGTATGGCCATGCTCACCATCGATGGTATCAGCGTCGAAGCCTATGGAATGGCGCTTCAGTCCGATGGCAAACTCGTCGCCGTTGGATCCCATTTCAATGGAGGGGATGGCGCTCTGCTCGTTACACGGTTCAATGCGGATGGAACCTTGGATGCTGAGTATGGAACGGATGGTTACGCGCTCATCGACTTTGGGAATAACGGTAGGGGTGTCGCTGTAGATGCAGCGGGGAACGCCGTGGTCGTGGGCCAGACCTTTTCCGCGGGTCAGCAGCAACTCCTCGCCCGCTTCTCTCCAGAAGGTGTACTTGATGTGACCTTCGATAGCGATGGTTATGTGATCGGCACCTCGACCGGTGGAAGTGCCAACACTGTACTCGTGAACGAGGAGCGGATCTACGTTGGCGGCTCGATCGGCACCGACCTCAGCGTATCGGCTTACAACGCCGATGGCACTGCGGATGGCACCTGGGGTGTTGCCGGTGTTGCAACCCTGGCGGCAACAGACCTCAGCACCGAGGCGTACGGCATGGCATGGCAGGCCGATGGCAAATTGGTGGTCTGTGGCAAGGCCTTAGGGGACAACAGCGATATGTTGCTCGGGCGGTTCACTGCGGATGGTACCCCGGACGCGACCTTCGGCACCGATGGGATGGTGATCAACACCGAGGCCAGCCCAACCGGAGGCTCCTTTGGCTACGGCGTTGCTGTGCAACCGGACTATCGTATCGTGGTTGCTGGGCAAGCCTTTGAGAACAGTTCCAACAACATCTTCGTTGCACGCTACCTCTCGGGCATCAATGTGGGTGTTGCCGAATTCACCGCCAACACGGGTCTCTTGCTCTACCCCAACCCCGTCGCCGAACAAGCCACCTTCACCTACGAACTGCGCACCGCTGAACGACTGACCTGCACCTTGGTCGATGCACAGGGCCGCACGGTAAGCACGGTCTTCGCCAATGGTGAACGCGCTGCCGGGAAGCACACCGTTCCAGTGGACATGCGTGGTCTTGCCGAAGGCCCATACACCATCTTGCTTTCCAACGCAACGGGATCCACCGCGCTGCGTGTCGTAAAACACTGATCCTAGCCAACTACCATGAGCACTACTTATCATGTTGCACCCCTTCTAGTGCTGGCACTGGCAACTGCAGCCCATGGCCAGGATGGCTCCGTGGATCTTTCCTTCGGCGTGGACGGGCTGTTCCATCAAGATTGGGGCAGCTACGGATCGGGCGCGAACGACATGGCCATCCAGCCCGACGGCAAGATCGTGATGGCAGGTTACGATAGTGGTGATGAGGGCTACTATGCCGTGGCACGCTGCCTCCCCAACGGCACACTGGATCCAAGCTTCAGCTTTGATGGGCTGATCCGCACCTCCATCCGTGGTGGATACAGTTGGGGGGAGCACCTAGCCCTGCTTCCCGATGGTCGTATTGCTGTTTCGGGTCTGTGCGACACCCTCCCTTCCGATGAGGATGGTTTCATAACAGGAGCCGTGGTCATGTATGCTGCGGATGGTGCATTGGATGTGGATTTCGGAGCGAACGGGATGTTGATAGCCACGGTTGCAGGCGGTAGTGTGCGGATCGGGGAAATGCTGGCAACCGACGATGGTGGCCTATTGCTCGCCGGGACAAGTGCGCAGGGTGTGACCATGATGAAACTGACCGGTGATGGCGACCCCGATAACTCCTTCAGCTTCGATGGTATCGCACTGACCTCCATAGAAGGGCTTTATGCAGAGGTGAGAAGCATGCTCGTGCAGGACGATGGAAGGATCTTGGTGATCGGTAGCGCGGGGTCGTACAGTTCCGATACTACGTTCGTTGTGCGCTATGCGCAGAACGGTTCTTTGGACCCCACCTTCGGCAATGGCGGCGTAGTGCTCCATGTCTCGAACCACCCGAATACCCAAATGAACGGAGCCGTGCTGCTCGGTGATGGCCGCATCTTGTTGTGCGGAGTCCTTCAGGAGGACTCGGAATATAGGCCCTCCATTGTTATGCTGGCAGCGGACGGCGTTCCTGATGCTTCCATTGGTCCCAATGGCATTCGCATGCTCGATCTGGCCATCGACCGTGGTCAAGCGGATGCTGCCATCCTGTTGCCCAATGGGAAGATCGCGCTTGCCGGAAGGGCTGACACGGACGACGGGAGCTACGCCGCCGTGTTCCGTCTCACCCCGGAATTCGATGTGGATCCCACCTTCGGGAACAGTGGCTGGTCCGGTGTGGAAGCAACTGGCATCGAATCCGGGATCGATCAACACCATTTCTATGCCCTCGCCATGCAGGCCGATGGCAACATCATGGCCGCAGGTTATGCAGGCTTCGATGGGGAGAACATCATGATCTCCGCACGGTTCATGAACGACAATGGAACAGGTCTTGGAACGGTGACCTCCGATCCGCATCGCCCCCTGATATTGTCACCGAACCCGGTCACCGATCGGGCCTATATCTCCTTTGCCTTGGAGAAGAGCGAGCGCTGTTCCTTGCATTTGTTCGACGCGACCGGCGCCCTTGTGCAAACCATCCTCATGGACCAATGGCTCCCTCCGGGAATCCATCAGCGCTCCATTGATCTGCGAACGCTTTCAACCGGAACCTATGTCCTTTCGCTGGTCACCACGTACAATACCAGGACTATCAGCCTGATCAAACAACCCTGAACATGGAACTACACTATACACTTGCCGGACTTGCCATAGCGGCCCTCACAGTGGGCACTGTTTCTGCACAGAACGGAACGCTCGACGAGAGCTTTCTGGGCACCGGTATTTACACGGATAACCCGACTGTGGGGGACGAAGAGGTCATGGCCATTGTATCCCTTTCCGATGGCAGCATGGTGCTCGCTGGTACCGTGAGCAATGGGACGGACATGGACGTTACGCTCCGGAAGTTGACCGTGGACGGGATCATCGATGCGACCTTTGGAACGAGTGGCACCACCACCACGGCCTTCGGCGATGCCGATGATATTCCCCAAGCGATGGTGGTGGATGCCGATGGGAAGTTGCTCATGTGCGGCACGCTCTTCACCGCAGGGCTGAACAACAACCGCATGTTCATCGCGCGTTACACGGCCGCTGGTGATCTGGACCTCACATTCGGCGGTGGCGATGGTTATGCTGAAGTGAACGATAACGGCGGTGATTCCGAAGTGGGACGAGCCATCAGCGTGATGTCCGATGGCCGTATTGTCATGGTAGGCAGTGGTGGAGCACCTGTGAACCGCGAACCGTACATCCTGCGCTACCTTGCCGACGGCACACCGGACCCCACGTTCGCGAGCAATGGTAAGTTGATCCTGGGCGTAGGCCTGTTGGCGGACGAAGTGCCTTATGCGGTTCACGCCGCCGAAAACGGTACGATCACACTGGCAGGTATGGCCAAGACTTCCAGCGCTTCAGACCAGCATGATGCTGTAGTCTATCGCCTTTTGGTCGATGGCACACCCGATGATGGTTTCGGCACCTCCGGTTATGTACTCATTGAATTCGTGCCTGAGGCGCAGGACCGCGCACGAAGCATTTGGGTGGATGCCACAGGGGTGACCATCGGATGCACCACGGAAGGAGGTAGCGGAATGGCGCGCTTCGAGAACGACGGCGCGCTCGACCCAACGTTCGGGGCTGCTGGTTCCGGTATGGTGTTCGATGGGCTCGGCACCGATCGCATCGCGGCTTTCGTGCGTCAGCCCGATGGAAAATTCCTGCTCTGCGGCGAAGCAACGACCCCCGATGGACTGAACTGGGTGGTCGCGCGCAAGACGGCACAAGGGCTCACGGATGGCACGTGGCCATTGGTGAACCAGGATCTCGACGGTGAAGATGATCGCGTAAATGCGATCGCGTTGCAGGTGGATGGGAAGGTGCTCGTGGCCGGTGCGGCGCGCTCAGGCAATGACGGCTGGGCTGTGGCACGTTACGAGAATGACTTCCTCAGTAGCGTGAGCGACGTTGTGATCCCCGCCATGCACATGACCGTAGCGCCCGACCCCATCGCGAACAACGGCTGGGTCCTCTTGAACGGCTTCGGGACCGGTCGCTGGGACGTTTCCGTGATCGATGCGCAAGGTCGCGTGGTGTCATTGGTACATCGAGGTGCGGTGTCCGGCAATGTCTTGGATCTCGATGCCAGCAAGCTCAGCTCGGGAACATACATCGTGCGCGCGTTCGGTGAAGGGCGCATTGTGCAGGCATCCTTCGTCAAGCACTGAGACCCTGGTCAAGAGCCCTGCCAACCAGTGGTCCGGTGACATGTACTCCGTTTTCCGAAGTGGGCGACGTCCATCGTTCTCTTTGGACCTTGATCCCGTTCCCCGCCGCCGCCCAAGATGGTGGGTTGGGTCTTTCCTTTGGGTCAGGCAGGATACGGCACCACGGTAGTCTATTCCAGTTCCATGGCCTATGTGGTACTGGTCCAGCCGGATGGAGGGATCTCTTGGTGGCAAGGGAGTCCGATGATGATGAGGACCACGATATGACCGTGGTCCGCTTCATGCCCGATGGCACACGCGATGCGGGCTTCGGTACCGATGGCGTCGTCCATATCGAATTTCGCCCGGATGATCGCGCGTTCGCCATGTGCATCGCGGTACGGCCCGATGGCAGGATAGTCGTGGACGGGGCCGCGGATATGGACGGCCGAAGGAACGAGTTCGCCGTGGCGCAGTTGCTGCACAATGGTTCGCTGGGCCCCACTTTGATTTTCGATGGTCTGCTGTGCACGCACATTGAAGGTATCGGTGCTGTGATGGGTCAGCTGTTGCTGCGATCCGTGGGTTCCGTCGTCGGGCCTTTCATTCCAGTCGATCGGAGTTTCGGTGATCTTATGGTGATGAACGACCCCGGATCCGAGCATATCACGTTCTCATACACGATGGAGCGTTCGGAGAAGCTCACGTGCGTGTTGTTCGACACCCAAGGTCGCAAGGTCCAACTGGTCTGCATGGGTGCTACACGCGCCGTTGGTCCGCATCAGGAAGTTCTACGCTCAGTCTGATTTGGCCCGTGGAGGTTACCAATTGGTGCTCACCTCTTCGACCGACCGTTCAAGCGCACCGCTCGTCATGGAGTGACGCGCTTGGTTGAAAGGTCCAGCGTGGCTGCCCATACGAGCGTAGCGAGGTGACTGCTCCGGCGCTATCGCTGCGAAAAACGCATTTCAGTTGCCTACGAAAGTTCCGTTCGCGAGCGCTGCGTTGGATGATACCGAAGAACACCGCAAGGCGATACTCCTTCGGCTCGGTGAAGCGCGAGCAGGTAGCCGTTCTCGTTGTCTTCTGCCCGCCCCCAATGCGCTCTCACTTCGCCCGCATCCTGTTCCCCTTCGCCTCGTGCGTCACTTCCGCCAAGCCCAGCGCCTCCATCAACGGCGGCAGGTAAACCCCGAAGCGCCCGCGCAATCCTTTCTTCAGGCCGTACCAGCCTTTCACGGGGTTCTTCTCGCTGCGACCCCAGGCTTCCACCGTACCATCCTTCGCGGGCTTCTGCTCATCGGCTCCGCCAAGGTCCATCCAATCGCCGTGCTTCTTCAGCATGGCGTGTAGGTCGTTGATGCATCGGAGGTCGTAGAGAAGAACGGTCTTGCCTACAGTGCAAACTAGGAATTCCTTGAAGCCTGTGCCTAGCGTAGTCGAGGCATCCTTCTCCTCCACATGCATGGCGTACTCGGAAGTGCCGGGAGAGGTCTTCAGTTTCTAGGGGGTGTCTTTGGCGCGCTTTTCCATGGCGAGTGAAAGTACAATGCTGCTCTAAAATGTCCCCCGCGCGTGGCATCACGTGCGCAGCGGATCGGCTGCTCCCGCTCGATCGCTCGAACAGCGCTTGAAGTTCTCCTTGCCAAAGCTCTACGTTCCATCGGAGGAAGAGACAGGCTCAAAGGCGAATGGAATTGCGATGACTACCATTATGCTCGTAGCCAAGACCTCTCCCCATTGGGTTTTGATGGAGTGTGGTGAATTGAGATTGATGTATTTCTGCCGGACTAGTCTCACACCCGGCAGTATGTCTTCGTCGATGGTGCCAATGTTATAGAACTCCTTGGCTAACTCGTACCATCCCGTCCTAACGAAGGCGCCAATGGTTGTTTCACCAGCGCTCGTAGATATTGGCGCTTCGAGGCTGACTTGTATTGGCATATGCCCCTCGCCCGCCACGGCGAGCGACAATATGTTGTCGAACGTGACAATTGGCTTGACATCGTACCACATTATTCTTCCTCGATTCGGGATTCCGAACTGATCCAGTTCGATAAACACTCCATTCTTTTGGTTCTTATTTACCTTGATGCGCCATATGCCAAGTGGAGCGAAGAACCGACTTAACGCGTATGGAGTAATGGCATAGTTGAAGCCGCCATGGTCTTTGATCACAGAAGGATAGATGACACCATGGATCGGGGCGTGTTCCCGGAGCTGAGCACCTTGGTTGTAGAGAATTGAATGGCAAAGTCGAGAGGAACGATTATGGTCTTCGGAAAGGAAGGCGCGACCAATTTTCTCAGCCAGCGTAGGCAGCTTTGTGACGTTTGTTCCGGAGTATATGGAGAGATTGCTTCTCAGTCGTGATTGTGAATAAGACGTCAACGACTTGGCTAACTTAGACTTGAGGTCCGAATCAGCGTAGATGAAGTCGAGATAGTTCAGGGGTTCCAATGCCTGCCACCGGCTGATATACCCGATCTCGCCATCACGCTCGCTCCCGGTTGTTCGTAGAGCCTCTTTGATTGCTGTGTCCGAATCGCTTGCTCCATAGAAGACTGGCTTTCCGGGCACGTGACACCTACCGCCGCCTTTGTAGTCCTTTGGTCGAGGATAGCTGAAGGAACTGATTCGATCTAAGTCCTTCAAGGGGCCCGGAAAGCGCGCTCTGTAGACTGGCAAGTTGATCGAAAGCCCAGTTCTGACTAAAGAGATTTTGGCCCTCAGCAAAAGCTTGAATTCTCGCTCATCGAGATCTCGCACCTCTCTATCCGCCAACAAGGCATCAAGACGTCCCACATTCTCGTCGAACTGGGCCTGATCAGCTATCTCAAGCGGCATGTCCAAACGTGATTAGTAAGAGGATGCGCGCGACGAACTTCAGAGTCCAAAATATCCCTACAACGTCCCCCGCGCCTCCTGCTCCCGCTCGATCGCCTCGAACAGCGCCTTGAAATTCCCCTTGCCGAAGCTCTTCGCTCCCTTGCGCTGGAT